>Ga0209390_10002398_pt1 | contig 32961 bp, 31 predicted proteins | sample BON01_FD_187212 | JGI IMG/M metagenome (GOLD analysis project Ga0209390, IMG submission 187212) | Freshwater microbial communities from Lake Bonney liftoff mats and glacier meltwater in Antarctica - BON-01 (SPAdes) (version 2) | ecosystem: Environmental > Aquatic > Freshwater > Ice > Glacier...
ACGTCAGCGGCCAGGCAGACCCTTCGCCCCCTTTGGTGCATCCGCCAGTTCGAGGCGAATGCGACCGACCGACGCGTGGGTCGCGTAGGCCGCCCCGGTGGCGTCGGTCTCAGGATCGCGATCGAGTGGGACGCCGATCCAGGGTTGGATCGAGGTGCGCGCCCGGCGCAGCGTCTTTGCCGCCTCGACGATCAGTATCGAAGGCCCGCGCATGGCACGAATCGGGTCGAGTTCGCCTGCCACGACGATCAAGCAGTTCTCATTGATCAAGATGCGTCCCGAGACGGTGTCTGTCGGCTATCCGAGCCTACGCCTCTTGATGAGCTGATAGAGCTGATAGAGCTGATAGAGCTGGTGGTAGCTGATAGCGATCTCGTCGGCTACCTCTTTGACGGTGCGAAATCCGTCATAGGTGGCGAGGAAGCGATCGACCTCATCGGGCTTGACCTCCCAAGCTTGGACGCAGGGGATGAGCGGACTTTCGTGCCCGCGATGACGCCTTACTCGATGAGCCACCGAGTAGTAGCTTCGACGCGACCGAGTCTCGCTGCGAACTCGGCGGTACTCAGCTCGGGCCCTTCTCGACCATCCGGCCTTCACTTCGGGACAACTCGGCCGCTGTTGCGATGCGCCTTGCGACGTCTGCATCCAGATCCCGTACTTGATGCCGTCTGCCCCCCGGGTGGGATTGAGTGGACTTCGATTGGCGCGACCCTGCTGCGCTCCCGGCTGAACAGGCCCTTCACCTGGTCGCTACGGCGGATTTTCGGTCCACCCAATCCCATGGGGGCCGTCGGCGTCCTGACTGGGAACGAATGGCACCGCGATTACGACGCGGCCGCTCAATGTGTCAGCGCGCTTTCGGGATGGCTTGATTCGCACCACCGCGCCAATCGCCTCCAGAGCGGCGACACGCTCAGCAAGGGTGAGCGCCGGCCAAAGTTCCGCCAATGAGGCGGTCGAAGAGCGCAACCCGGTGAGGCGCCCCTGGTTCGGAGCATCCGGCCCCAGCTGAGCCAACTGACCCTCGGCACTCAGCAGCTCGTCTCGGACAAGCTTCAAAGCTTCCTTGGCCTCCGATTCGCTGATGTCTGCTTCGCCCCAGGTTTCGGAGAGCACAACCGCACTGATGCGCGCTCGTTTGATTCGCAGATTCGCGATCGACGCATCAAGTTTGCGTCGCATCTCTCGTGACGAGGACTCCGTGGCAGACATCCGCAACTGCATCTCATCGGACACGTTGCGCACCTGAAGAGCCAGCGCGGTCACTGCCTCGGCAAGCAGATGCTCGAGTTCAGCAACTCGAACTGATCCCGGCTTCGCCGTGCAGTCTCGGTTCGCGCAGATCAGGTAGAAGGCGTCGGCAACTCCGGTTTGCTTCGACTTGTCGTGGAACCCAAGGTTTCGACTGCAGTTCGCACACTCCGTACGGCCCGCTGAGCTCCACCGCATCTGGATTGGCTGGTACGGCTTCTGAGTTCGTGTGAGCCGACGTAGCTTGCGCGCCAGCACGAAATCTCGCTGAGAGACGATCGGTTCATGCCGGCCTTGGTGATACCGGACGCTACCTGGCTTAGGAAAATGCTTCACCCGCCCGTTGCTGTCTCGCAGAGGCTGACCGGTTTTCTTCGAGATGGCCGGTGCTCTTTCGCCGATGCCGACCATTCCTGCGTAGGCCGGATTCGAGAGGATGGCCTCTGCAGTTCCAACCCGCTGGAACCACCCGAGTTTCACCCCGTCGCGACCAATCGCAAAAGCGCTGGTACCAGCGAGGAACCGTCGGAACATCTCTCGAACGTGTGCGGCCGGAATCTCATCAATGACAATGACGCCCGACACCCGTGGCGCCTTTTCACGTTCCTCGATCGTGAGCCTTCGATAGCCGTACGGTGCTACGCCGTGCCACCAGCCAGCGGATCGGTTCGACTGGATCGTGTTACGCCAACTGTCTCGCAGCCGGCGCACCTGAAACTGATTCATCGCCATGTACATCGTGAGGCTCAACTCGACCTCAGGTGTTGTGGGGTCGCTATTTTCCGACGCTGAAAGAACCTGAACGTTGGAGCGCTCCAGAGTTGCCAAGGCAGTCAGGCCCTCCGGCACCGACCGCGAGAATCTCGATAGATCAAAGACAATTATGTGAGCGCCGTGAGCTTCTGCGCATTCGCGCGCGGCATTGAGACTTGGTCGATCGATGCTTGATCCCGTTTGATCGAGGTCCTCAAACCACTCGACCCATCTGTGCTCTTCGCCGAATCGGCGTTGCGCCCACTCCTCCATCGCTTCGCGTTGGTGAGCTGGCGACTGGAACCGCTCATCAGTTCTGCCACCCATCGTCGAAACTCGGACGTAACCAACTAGCTCGTGGACACCGATTACCTCGGTGGGTCGACTTCTTCTGACCATCTGGTCATTCTAACTCAAATCTGTAGACATTGGTCTCGCGGGGTTCGAACCCAATGCGCTGGTACAAGCGGTTGGCCGCCTCGCGCGACGGTCGGCTCGTCAAGCTGACATCTTTCGCACCTCGGGAGCGCGCCTCGTCGAGCGCGGCGCGATTGAGCAGTTCGCCCACGCCGTGTCCGCGTGCGTCCGCATCGACCACCACGTCTTCGATCCAGGCCTTGGTGCCGGTCGGTATCCGGTAGAAGGCGAGCGTGAGGCTGCCGAGGATTCGGCCGTCGACCCGTGCGACGAACAGCACGATGTCATCGCTGCCCACCATCGCCGCCAGATGATCGCTCGACGGCGGAGGCGACGATGACGACAGCTGCGGGATCAACCGATTGAACGCTTCGACGAGTTCGTCGTCGACGGCGTGCACGACGACGACCACCACTCGACCGTCAACATCTCCGGCGCCATCACGCTCACCGTCATCGTCACCGACGACCGCTGAACTCGTCTGCTCACTCTCCACCCCGCCGACGCTACTGCGTGTCGCCGATAGCGTTGAGTCCGTGGGAACCGAGCACGTTCGCTGGCTGGCGGAACCGAACCTCAACCGTCCGGTGCTGGTTGCTGCGTTCACCGGCTGGAACGACGCCGGCGATTCCGCGTCGATCGCCCTGCGCACGATGATCGAAGCCTGGGGCGCCGAGGCGCTCGCCGAGATCGATCCCGAGGCGTTCACCGACTTCGCCACCGTGCGTCCCCAAGTCCGCCTCGACGAGTTCCAGCATCGCTCGATCGTGTGGCCCACCGTCGGCGTGTGGTCGGTGTCACTTCCCGGCACCGACGTCATCTTGGTGCTCGGCCCCGAACCCGCACTGCGTTGGCGCTTGTTCTGCGATCAGATCGAAGGCATCGCCGAAGCCTTCGGTGCCACCATGGCGATCTCGCTCGGCGCGCTGCTCGCCGACGTGCCCCATTCGCGTCCGGTGCCGCTGATCGGAACCGCCACCGACGACGCGCTCATCGAACGCTTCGAGCTCAGGCGTTCGGAGTACGAAGGGCCGACCGGCATCGTCGGCGTGCTCTACGATGCACTCCACCACACCGGCATGTCGACGGCCTCGCTCTGGGCGGCAGTGCCCGGCTACGCCTCGCAGATCCCGTCGCCCAGGGCGGCAATGGCACTGGTCGAACGAGCCTGCTCGATGATCGGCACGCCGGCGCCGCTCTCGCAGCTCGCCACCGCAGCCGCCGCATACGACGCCCAGGTGGCATCGATGATCGGCGACGACGACGACATGCTCGAGTACCTGTCACGCCTCGAACGGATCATCGACGAAGAAGCCGGCAGCGGCAACGACGACTTGTCGTCAGCAACCCCGCTCGACTCCGACGCACTCGTCGAAGAGGTCGAGCAGTTCCTCCGTGACCGCGACGCCGATTGAAACCACTTCAGTCGGTGCGCCAGACCGGTGACCGAACCGGGTCGAACGTGGCGGGCGATTCGTCTCCGCCGAACGCGGCGAATGCCATGGAACCCCACCACTTCACGCCTGCGGTCGCTTCGGGCAGTGCGTCCTGGGCGAACCAACCGACGTCGGCGGTCTCGAGCGGGTGCGGGGTCAGTTCGCCGCCCGTGGCCCGGCAGTGGAAGAGCAACATGTACATCCCGAAGCGGCTGAACCCCATCCGCTGACCATCGACCACGCCGAGGAGTCGCAGCGGCTCGCAGTCGATGCCGGTCTCCTCGCTCACCTCCTTCACGGCCACCTCGGCGGCCGAATAGCCGACGTCGGCCCAGCCAGTCGGGTACAGCCAGATGCCGGAGTCCTTGCGCTGCACCAGCAAGATCTCGCCGGCGTCGTTGCCGACGATCGCGCCGACCGCCACCTTCGGTGTGACGTAGCCCGGCACCCCCTCGCCGATCGACTCCATCCACTCCTGGATGAAGTGGTCGGTCTCGCGCTGCACTGCGATCGCTTCGTCTTCGAGTTCGTCGGCCCACTCGATCTCGTTCGCTGCTGCCTTGATGTCGGCGGCGATGTGGAGCACCTCTTCGAAACGCTCGCGCTCGTACAGGCTCTCGGTGAACCCCATTCCGGTGCGGGCGATCGCCGCCAACGACTCGCTCCATCTCGCCAGGTCACGCGCGCTCGCCGTCACGTCGGACACGTTAGGCCGGAATCGGTTGGCCCAGCGAGCGGCGATCACGTCACGGCGTGGAGCAGTGCGCGATGGATCTCCATGCGATACGACGCATCGGTGACCAGGGCGCCGTCGGCACGCACGTAGAACGTGTCGACGACCTCCATCCCCATCGTCTGTACGGTGGCATGACGGATGTCGAGTCCGAGTTCGCCGAGTGCTGTCGTGATGCGATGCAGGATGCCGATCCTGGTGACGGCGCGCACGACGATCACGGTGGCGTTGCTCGATGCGTCGTCGTCGAACACCACCGATGGCGGGGCGGGCGCCGCGGCCTGCGTACGCCGGCGGCGTCGATACGTGGAGGCGCGTTCGGCCAGCCGTGCTTCGATGGCCAGCCGGCGCTCCAGCGCTCGCGCGAGGTCGGCCTTGACGGCACGCCAGTTCAAGGTGCCATCGGGCACGACGATGCGGAACTGCGACGCCGCCATACCGCCCTCGTCGGAGTGTGCTCGCGCACTGACGACGTCGAGCCCGTGCAGGGACAACACGCCGGCGATACGGCCGAACGTCCCCGACGCATCGGGGCTCACCACCGTGATCACATCGCGAAGGCGCGCGATGTGGAGCTCACCGACCGCCATCACGGCGAGCGTCTCGGCATCGGGGAACAGCCGCCAGGTCACCTCGGCCACGTCGCCACCACCGAGCACGTGACGGACCCGGGCGACCAGCTCGGTCACCAGCCCTTCCTTCCAATCGCCCCACGCCGACGGCCCGGTCGCCAACGAGTCGGCTTCGGTGAGCGCGTGGAGCAGGTCGAGCACCTCGACCGTGCCGACCGCCTCGGCGACCTGTTCGATCGTCGCCGGATCGGTCAGGTCTCGACGCATGGCCACGTCGGGAAGCAGTAGGTGCTGCTCGACCATGGTGACGAGCACCTCGACGTCGGCGGGAACCAACCCGAGCTTGGGGCCGACCGTGCGAACGAGGTCCATGCCCACTTCGGTGTGGTCGCCGGGGTAACCCTTGCCGAGGTCGTGGAGCAGCGCACCGAGCACGAGTAGATCGGGGCGCGTCACCCGGTGGGCGAGGTCGGCGGCGTTGGCAGCCGCCTCCCACAGGTGACGGTCGACGGTGAAGCGATGATAGGCGTTGCGTTGTGGACGCGACCGCACCGGCGCCCACTCGGGCAACAGTCGCGAGATGAGGTCGCGCTGATCGAGCGACTCCAACACCGGGATCGCTCGGTGCCCTTCGAGTAGCAGCGCGATGAGTTCGTCGGTGGCACCCACCGGCCAGGTTCCCGGCCAACCTTCGACGTCGTCGTGCAGCCGGTCGAGCGTCGCGCGGTCGATTCGACACTGATGGCGAGCCGCTGCGACGGCGGTCTGCAACACCAACGTGGCGTCGGCGGCCGGATCCGCGTGGGCTGCAAGTTCGATCTCGCCGTTGCGCAAGATCACACCGGGAGCAACAGCTCGATCGGGCTCGGACTCGACCGACTCGACCGCGCGGCCCCAGTTCTCGTCGCACAGCCACGCAATGGAACGACCCGCGGCAGCGACATCGGCCATCAGGTCGTCGGCGTCGCTCCATCCACCCGCGTCGGCCGCTGCGTCCTGATCCTCCAATCGGAGGACATCGCCGGCGCGCCCGGTGGCCAGGTGCAGCGCCACCCGGGCGCGTAGGAGCACGTCGTAGGCGTGGTCGAGTTCGATGAGATCCTCGGCGATCAGATGGAGCCCCGCCGCTTCGGCCCACCACAACGACTGCACGTCGCGGAGGCCGCCGTGACCGTCCTTCAGGTCGGGTTCGAGCCGGTAGGCCACGTCGCCCGCCGACTCCTGGCGGACACGAACCCGATGGCGGAGCTCCGCGAGGTGACCATCACGATTGCGGCGCCACAGCGCCAACCCCTGCTCGACGACCTGCGCAGCGAGGTCGTCGTCGCCGGCCAGCGGCCTCGCCGTGACGAGCGCCGTAGCAGAATCGAGGTCGGTGGCAGCGAGGTCGAGTTGCTCGTCGATGCGGCGCACGGCATGACCGAGCTTCACGCCCGAGTCCCACAGCGGGTACCAGATCGCACTCGCCAGCGGTTCGACCTCCTTCTTGACCTTCTTCGGCTTCACGTCGTGAACGAGCAAGAGGTCGAGGTCGCTCTGCGGGGCCAGTTCGCCTCGCCCGTACCCGCCGATGGCCAGCAACGCCACCCGGCCGCCGGGGCGCTCGATCTGTTCGAGCGCCTCGTCGAAGATGGCGGTCACCCAGTCGTCGGTGATCTCTGCGAGCAATCTGCAGTAGGAGCGACCTGGTCGCGCCACGCCGGCAGCGACCTGTTCGAGATGAGCGACGCGAACCGCTGACGTCACGGGACGATGTCGGCAGACAGCCCGATCGACGAGAGGCGCAGCTCATCGGCAGTCGTGGAGGCTTCGAGGGAGAGGACATCCTCGGTGGAGGCGATCTGCTGATCATAGGCGACGGTGCCACCCGCCGGGCCGATGTCGTCGAAGGCATCGTCGCCCACGACTGCGCCCCCATCGGTGGTCACTTGACTGGGTCGCCTGCAGGCACCTCCGTGATCACGATCCAGCGTCCACGACCCGTCACCTGCTTCGTCGGTGCTCGGCGGCCTCACCGCCGTGAGGGTGCCGCCGGCAGTGACGTCGACTCGGCTGCCTGGTGCGTGCTCGACCCGCGGTGCCAGAGCACAGCCTGCCAGACCGTCGCCAGACCAGCGAAGGCCGTAGCGACGTCGTACAGCGGACGCCTCGGCATCGGCGGAGCGATGGCCTCGCCGTCTGCTCCGAGCGCCGGGTGCAGGGTCGCCGGAAACGTCATCGACGATGTCGCTGCGCAACTGCGCGAAGACAGCCTCGGTTGCACGCCCGCTGTGACGGCGTCGACGCGATCGGTAGAGCGACTGGATCGCGTCGACGTGTCTCGCCTGCAATTCGTCCCATGCCGCAGTCGAGCCGCCGCTTGTTCGCGCGACCAGTTCACGGTCGCTGGGGATCGGGACGTGGTCGGTCATGCAATTGCAGGCACTCCGTCGTCGACATGAGCGAGTCGAACCAGACCGGGGCCGCTACACCCTGGCCAGACTCGCACCGATCCATCACGATCAACTCCCGAATCGAGCGATCCAGACCACATCTCGAACCAAGTACTACTCGTGGTGCCGACGCAGGCACCACGCGTAGCAGTTCCTCTTCTACGCTGGGCCTCCGTCATGAGGATTCGCCGCAATCGCCCCGCTGTAGCGCTCGCTGTGGTGCTGGTGATTTCGGCGGCGCTGGCGGCATGCTCCAGCGACGACGACCGGGTCGTCGACGACACGGTGGTGGACACCACGACCACCACGATCGGAGCGGAGGTGGTCGGCGACGGCCGTCTCGTGATCGGCGCACTGCTGCCGCTCGGCAACACGTTGCTCGGTGGGCCCATGGCTGCCGCCGTCGAGACCGCGATCGATCGGATCAACACCGCCGGTGGTGTGCTCGATGAACGGGTACGGCTGGTGGTTGCCGATGAAGGCAGCAGTACCGCAACGGCGTCGGCGTCGATCCAGACGCTGCTGGATCGAGATGTCGATGCGATCATCGGTCCGGCGTCGTCGCTGGTGGCCCTCAGCACGCTCGACGAGATCGTCGCGGCGGGCAAGGTGGTGTGTTCGCCGACGGCGAGTGCGTTGGCGCTCGACCAGTTCCCCGACCAGGATCTGTTCTTCCGCACCGTGCCGAGCGACTCGCTCCAAGCCGGCGCGATCGCCGCGGCCGCCGACCAGACCGGCGCCCAACGCGTCACGATCGTGAATGTCGACGACACCTATGGCCGCCCCTTCGCTGATGCAGTCGAGGCCTCGCTCGCCAACGAAGCGATCGTCGTCGTCGGACGGATCGCGTTCGCCGCCGGCGACGACGACCTGTCGACCGAGGCAGCTGAGCTCGCCGTTTCCGACAGCCAGGTCCTCGTCTTGCTCGCTGACCGCGAGAACGGGACCAGATTCCTCGAGGCACTCGACGACGAGGACACCAGTGGGTTGGCAACCATCGTCGTGAACGACGCGCTCCGCAATCCAACGGCTCCGCAACGAATCAAGGGTCTCGACGCCGAGCTGCGCGACAAGATCGTCGGCCTGGCACCACAGGCTGACTCGGGTGACGCCACTGCACCGTTCGACCCTCCCGGGTTGTTCGCGACGAACGCCTACGACTGCGCGAATCTCATCGCGCTCGCCGCCGTTCGGGCCGAATCGGACGCACCACGCGACATCGCCCTCCAGCTCGCTCAGGTCAGTGCGAGCGGTTCGGTGTGTCGGAGCTTCGCAGACTGCGTCGCCACGATCGAAGCGGGGTTGCAGATCGACTACGACGGACCGTCGGGTGTCACCGACCTCCTGGCACGAACCGGCGATCCGTCCCGCGCCGTCTTCGATCGGTTCACGTTCGACGAGTCGGGCATCGACGTGCTGCAGCGCACGGTCGTCTTCGGCAGCTGACCGCGATCGCGAACCCGTTCGTTCAGAGGATGTTCTCGATGAACTCGAGGTAGCCGACGTAGAACGCGCCGAACTCGCCGTACAGCGCCGAGCCCTTGTCGAAGCGCATCGTGTACACCACATCCTTGAGCACGTCGGGGCTCACGGCGAACAGCGTGACACCCCACTCGAAGTCGTCGAGACCGGTCGACCCGGTGACGAGCTGGGCCACCCGGCCAGCAAACGTGCGCCCGCTCTTGCCGTGCTCCATCATCATCTCGTTGCGGTCGTCGTAAGGCGTGGCGAACCAGTTGACGTGGCCTTCGCGCTTCTTGCTCATCGGGTAGAAGCAGAACGCGTTCATCCCCTCGGGCGGGATCACCGGATGTAGGCGCGCCTGCAGCATGTGCTCGGGCATGCCTTTCGCGTATTCGCTGACCTCGGTGATCGAGACGTAACTGTCGACGATGTCGATCCCGGCGTGCTGCAGCGCGGACTGCAACGTGCGCAGCGTACGCCAGTCGGGCGCCAGCGCCATGAACGCGATGTCGGCCTTGTGCCCGAGCATCGCGGCGGTGATCACCTGGCATTCGTCGGCCTCGGCGGCCTCGACCGCGGCGACGACCGCCTCGCGATCGAGGTTCGGGGTCGGCTTGCCGAACAGGTGGACGACGGTGAGACCAGCTTCCATACGCATGCCGTCAGGCTACGACCCCGAAAACGCCAAATGCGTGAACGAACAGGGCCGTCCGGCACCCATTCGTTCACGCTTTGGTCAGTGCGTGGAGTCGGGGATCAGAAGTCCATGTCTCCGCCGCCCATGGGCATGCCGGCTGCCTTCTCGGGCTTGTCGACGATGACGACTTCGGTGGTGAGGAACAGCGCAGCGATCGACGCGGCGTTCTGCAACGCCGAGCGGGTCACCTTCGCGGCGTCGATGACACCGATCTTCACGAGGTCCTCGTAGGTGTCGGTGAGCGCGTTGTAGCCCTCGTTGCCGGACATCTCCAGCACCTTGGCGATGACCACGCCACCGTTGACACCGGCGTTCTCGGCGATCTGCTTGATCGGGCCGACCAGCGAACTCGCCACCAGGCGGGCGCCCGTGGCTTCGTCACCGTCGAGGGTGTCGGCGACCTTGTTGACGGCCTCGACCGCACGCAGCAGCGTGACGCCACCACCGGCGACGACGCCTTCCTCGATGGCTGCCTTGGTGGTGGAGACCGCGTCTTCGATGCGGTGCTTCTTCTCTTTCAGTTCCACCTCGGTCGCGGCGCCGACTTTGAGCACGGCGACTCCGCCGGTGAGCTTGGCGAGGCGCTCTTGGAGCTTCTCACGGTCGTAGTCGGAGTCGGTGTTCTCGATCTCGGCCTTGATCTGATTGATACGACCGGTGATGTCGTCCTGCTCGCCGGCGCCGTCGACGATGGTGGTCTCGTCCTTGGTGATGACGACGCGCTTGGCTTCGCCGAGCAGGTCGAGCGTGACGTTCTCGAGCTTGAGGCCGACGTCTTCGCTGATGACCTGGGCACCGGTGAGCGTGGCCATGTCCTGCAGCATCGCCTTACGACGCTCGCCGAAGCCGGGGGCCTTGACAGCAGCCGACTTGAACGTGCCACGGATCTTGTTGACGACGATCGTGGCGAGTGCCTCACCGTCGACATCCTCGGCAACGATCACGAGCGGGCGACCGGTCTGCATGATCTTCTCGAGCACCGGCACGAGGTCGCGGATCGTGGAGATCTTCGACGACACGAACAGCAGGTACGGGTCGTCGAACGACGCCTCCATGCGCTCGGTGTCGGTGACCATGTACGGCGACAGGTAGCCCTTGTCGAAGCGCATGCCCTCGACGAGATCCATCTCCATACCGAAGGTCTGGCCTTCCTCGACGGTGATCACACCGTCTTTGCCGACCTTGTCGATCGCCGCGGCGATCATGTCGCCGATCTCCTGATCGGCCGACGAGATGGCGGCGACCTGCGAGATCTGCTGGGTGGAGTCGACCTCGATCGAGTTGGCCTTGATGGACTCGACCGCGGCGATGACGCCGGCCTCGATGCCGCGCTTGAGGCCCATTGGATTGGCGCCGGCAGCGAGGTTTCGCAGGCCTTCACGGACCATGGTCCACGCGAGCACAGTGGCGGTGGTGGTGCCGTCACCGGCGACGTCGTCGGTCTTCTTGGCAACTTCCTTGACCAGTTCGGCACCGATGCGCTCGAGGGGATCCTTGAGCTCGATGTCCTTGGCGATCGACACGCCGTCGTTGGTGATCGTGGGGGCGCCCCACTTCTTGTCCAACACGACATTGCGACCCTTGGGGCCGAGCGTGACGCGCACGGCGTCGGCCAGCTGGTTCATACCAGCCTCGAGTGCTCGGCGAGCGTCGGAATCGTATGCGATCATCTTTGCCATCTTGTGTGTCCTCCGTTGGACGTGTTCGAAGCTATGTGGTGTGCAAAGCGGTGGGTGTCGTCGCGCCGCCGGAGGTCCGGCTAACGCCGTTAGCACTCTACGGCGTCGACTGCTAACCCCGCAACTGCCCGACCATTCCCGTTTGCGTTGCATTCCGGGTGGGGCGGGACACCCGGAATGCAACCCGAGCGTCGGTGGGCCCGACCCGGCGTGTTCGTGTTGCATTCCCGGCGGGTCGCCCCACCGAAACCGTCACGCAAACCTGGTTGGGGTGGTGGTGGTGGGGGTGGTCGTCAGCCGCCAGCGACGGCGGGGATGATCGACACGGTGAGTCCGTCGTCGACCTCGGTGTCGAGGCCGTCGAGGTAGCGCACATCGTCGTCGTCGACGAACACGTTGACGAACTTACGCAGCGCGCCCTCGCCGTCGACCAACCGCTCACCCATGCCCGGATGCGCCGATTCGAGCGCTGCCACGATGTCGCCGACCGTGCCCGGCTCGACCGAGACCAGCTTGTCGCCGCCCGTGAGGGGGCGCATGGTGGTGGGGATGCGAACGGTCACTGCCATGAGTGCGATGCTACCGGTGCGATACCCGACTGAGACGGTCGACAATCGACTGCGCTCCCCGGCGCTGGCGCTGGTCTGATCGTCGGCCCCGGTCAGCGGTGGGGCGATGCCGATATGGTCGCCACCGTGCCCATCCGCCGCGTGGTCGCCGCCCCCGACAAGTTCAAGGGAACGCTGAGCGCGGCCGAGGTGGCAGCGGCGATCGGCCATGCATGCTGGGAACTCGGCATCGACTGCGTCGAGGTACCGATGGCCGACGGCGGCGACGGACTGCTCGATGCGCTCGGGGGGCCGAACCGCACGTCCACGGTCACCGGCCCGCTCGGCGACACGGTCGACGCGCCGTGGCGGTTCTCGCAGCGCACGGCCGTGATCGAGATGGCCAAGGCGAGCGGGCTCACACTGGTGGGAGGAGCCGCCGGCAACGACCCGATGAACGCCACCACCACCGGTACCGGCGAACTCATCGACCACGCCCTCGACGCCGGGGCGCGACGGATCATCGTGGGGCTGGGCGGTTCGGCGACCACCGACGGCGGCTTCGGCGCCATCCGAGCGATCACCGCGATCGCGCGACTCAAGCAGGTCGAGCTACTCGTCGCGTGCGACGTCACGACCACCTTCACCGACGCGGCTGCGGTGTTCGGACCGCAGAAGGGTGCGACCCGAGCCCAGGTCTCGATGCTCACGCGCCGTCTCGATCGGTTGGCGCAGATGTTCGCCGAGGAGTTCGACGTCGACGTCACGTCGATGCCCGGCGGTGGCGCCGCCGGAGGGCTCGGCGGCGCGCTCGCCGCACTCGGCGGCAAGCTGTTGCCCGGCTTCGAGTTGGTGGCCGACGAACTCGACCTGTACGACCATCTCGACGGCGCCGACCTGGTGATCACCGGCGAGGGGTGCCTCGACGACACGAGCTCGCACGGCAAGGTGGTCGGCGGGATCGCGTCGCTCGCCGCCGAGCAGGGCATCGACGTGCTCGCGATCGTCGGCGCTGACGAACGCAGCGACCGATCGACACCAGCTTGCCTCGATGTGGTGTCGCTCGTTGCCGACTATGGCGAGAACCAAGCGTTCACCGAGCCGAAACGCCTCATCGAGCAAGCCGTTTCGGAGTGGTTGTCCCCTCGTCGCTGAGCCATGTGGCTGATGGTGTGTGACACCATCAGCCACACTCAACCGGTGGAGTCGGCGGTGGAGTCGGTGGGGGTGCCACCCGAAACATCGGGGGCAGGGGTGGGGGCGGCGACGGCAGCAGTCATCTGGGCGATGGTCTTGTCTGCCTGATCGGTACCGAGCAGCACGAGCACGCCGGCGCCGTTGAGCGACTGACCATCGACCGGCGGCGGCGTGGGCACCACCTCGACGGTGACCCCGCCCATGCTGCGAGCAACCGACTCTGCCACGGCCAGCGCGGCGGCGTTGCTGGCGTCGTAGTGCACGATCGACGCGACGAGGCCCGTCTGGGTGGAGTTCGTCGCCTCGGCCATCACGAAACCGAGCGTGGCGAGTTCGATGGTCATCCCAGCAGCCGAACCCTTCACGCCACTGGCGTTGGCGACCACGACGGTGGCCCCGGCGGTCACCAACGCCGGAGTGGTCGTACTCGTCGTGGTGTTGCCGAGCACGGAGTTTCCCGTGGCGGTGTTCTCGGGTGTCGAGTCGGTGGATGCGACGTCGCCACCGCCGGCGGACGGGCCGTCGTCGATGATGTTGTTCAAGATGAGGAAGCCGACGACGACGGCCACGACGGCCAGCACGATGCTGATCGTGGAGCCCATCGGCGACCCGCCGACACCCTGGCGAGGCGAGCGGCGAGATGGGGTCGGTGTCACCGGTGCGTTCGGGTCTTCGTAGGTCATGCGTGCGCTCCCTCTCCTGCCGCAGCCGACGTACCGTCGAGGCGGGCCTTTCGAGCTCGCAGACGCAGCCGCTTGAGTCGACGCACCACGAGCGGGTCGTGATCCATCGCAGCCGGGTCGTCGAGCACCTTGGTCAGTTCCGCATGATATTCCATTGGCGAACACTGAAAGCGCGCGCGGATGACCTGGTCACGCGGTTCGGCGTTGTTCCACCAAGCACGTTCGAAATCGAGCATGGCGGCAGATCGTTCGTCGAGCATCACGCACAGGTTGGCCGCAAACGGTCGCCAATTACAAGCACCCCTGGGTTCGCGTCGCTCCGGCTCGCCTCTGGGCCTATCGTGCAAGACGTGACGACACGTCCGTTCATGATCGGGATCGCGGGCGGGAGCAGCTCGGGAAAGACCACCGTGACCGAACGTCTGGTGTCGATGACGGGCACCGATCACCTGTCGCTGATCGAGCTCGACTCGTACTATCTCGACCTCGGCGACACCCCGATCGAGCAGCGGCGAGCCGTCAACTACGACCATCCCGACGCTTTCGACTGGGCCCTGCTCAACGACCATCTCGCGGCGCTCGCCAACGGCGCCTCGGTGCCCGTGCCGGTCTACGACTACACGCAACACAACCGCAGCGATCAGGTCCGCATGGTCGAACCCGCACGCATCGTCGTGGTCGACGGGATCCTCGTGCTCTGGGATCGGGCCCTGCGCGAACGATTCGACCTCAAGATCTTCGTCGACACCGCTGCCGACATCCGCCTGATCCGGCGCCTGCGTCGCGACGTCGCCGAGCGCGGTCGCACGCCCGAGTTCGTGATCGAGCAATACCTCGAAATGGTTCGGCCCGCTCACGAGCGCTTCATCGAGCCGAGCAAGCGCCACGCCGACGTCATCATCCCCGAAGGTGGCCTGAACCGCCCGGCGCTCGAGGTGCTGCTGGCTCGTGTGCGCGAGATCGCCGTCGCCGGCGACGGGCCGACGTGAGCGTCCGGCATCCGCACGAAGATTCACTCCGAGCAACAGACCTGATGCTCGTCGGCCCGCCCGTAGGCGACCGATCGACACTCCTCGACGAACCGCTCGGCACCGTGGGTCGGCCGACGTGGCGAGGCCGGCTCCACCTGATTGCGCTGCTCTCGGTGATCCCCCTCCTCGTCGTCCTCGCCATCGAGGCCGACGGCGCCCGCGCCCGGGCAGCGGTGGTGATGTACGCCATCGGCCTGTGCACGATGTTGGTGGTGTCCACCACCTATCACCGGTGGGTCCACACGATTCGCGCTCGTGCGGCGTGGCGCCGGGCCGACCACGCCGCGATCTTCGCGGCCATCGCCGGCACGTTTGCTGCGCTCGCACTGATCTCGCTCGGAACGGGACCAGCGATCGCGACACTGATCATCATCTGGGGTGCCGCCGTCGCCAGCGCTGCGGTGAAGATCGTCTGGTTCGATCGGGCGCACCTCTTCGGCAGCGTCATGTACATCGGCCTCGGTTGGGCGGGGCTCGCAATCGCCCCGGCTGTCAGGCAACGAGGCGGCCTCCTGACTGTGTCGCTCGTGTTCGGCGGCGGTGTGATCTACACGGTCGGAGCACTCGCCTTCAGCCGGCAGTGGCCGACACTGCGCCCCTCGACGTTCTCGTATCACGAGTTCTGGCACTCCTGCACGCTCGTCGCCGCCGGCCTGCACCTCGCAGCCATCTGGACCATCGCCACCTGAACGCCGGGGCGACCAGCTCACTCGGTGTTCGCTCGCCCTGAGGAGGTAGGGGCCATCGTTTCGGCGCTCTGTCCTACTCAGCCGGCTTCGGGGACCTCGATCATGATGGCCGAGAAGGTGCCACGTCATGCGAACACTCGAACTGGGCTTACACCTGTTTCCAGGTCGCACGCAACCGTACCGCTGCCAGCAACTCTGCACGCACCTTGTCCACGCCGGCAGAGCTCCGATGCGATCGGTACGTACGGGTACACGTCACCGCGGTGGGCCATCGGGTGCACGAAGATTCTCGCCACCCTCACTCCCCGACTCTGCTCGTGACGCGTAGCTGCGCTCCGCCCTCGGGACGGTTGACGACCATGCCGACCGGACGCGGCAGGTGGTCAGAGTCGGCAGTGAGATCGAGGCGCTGCGACAACCTGGCAACGATCAACGTCAACTCCATCTGGGCGACAACGAAGCCGAGGCACGAGTGCGGCCCGCGTCCGAATGGAACCCACGCCTGGTCGCTGAGCGTCTTCTGTTCGGGTGTGAGGTCGGCGAAGCGGTCGGGGTCGAAGCGCAGTGGCTCGACCCAGGATGCCGGATCACGGCCTGCGAGATACGGCGACCACGCGATCAACGCACCGTGACGCACGACATGGTCGCCGAGGCGAACATCGACGCCAGCCGCGCGCACACCGATCAAGCCGGCGGGATGCAGGCGCAACGCCTCGCGCACGACGCGACCGGCAAACACGAGGCTCGTGAGCGTGACGGCATCATGGTTCGCCGGTTGCTGTTGATCGAGCGGGCCGAGCACGTCGTCGGCTTCGGCGCGCAGCCTCGCCCACACATCCGGCGCTTGCGCTGCGAGCAATATCATCCAGGCGAACGTGGCCGCCGTCGTGTCGTAGCCGGCGCCGACCAGCGACCTGACCTGATCACGGATCTCGGTGTCGGACAATCCCGAGCCGAGGTAGGCGTCGAGGGCATCGGGCGCGTCAGCGGGCGCGCCAGCGGGCGCGCCGCGTCGACGAACGAAGATCTCGTCGTCGATGATCCGATCGATCGCCCAGCGATCTTCGCGAACCTTGGCGCGGAACGTGAACGGAACTGGATGTGGCAACTGCTTCACGGCGGGCGCTTCGATGAAGCGCTGCAGACGCACGTACAGGTCGCCGATCTCGTCGACCCGGGCCGCGAAACGGTCTCCGAAGAACGCTTGCAACGTGATCCCGAGGATCAGTCGCCGGCCGATCGGGTACATGTCGACCATCGCACCGCCATCGCCATCGCCATCGCCATCGCCATCGCCCGGGATCTCAGCGACCAGTCGGTCGATCGCAGCGTCGGTGCGGTCGAGGATCGTGGGGATCCAGTCGTTGAGCCTGCGCCGGGCGAACGCAGGCTGCGCAGGAGCGCGACGATTATCGTGGTCAGCGCCGTCGGACACGATCATCGAGGTGCGACCGATGACGAACCGCAGTCCGATCACGTTGAACTTGTGTGCCCATCGAAACGACTCGACCGGCGTGGCGAACAGCTGCTGGATCAGCTCCGGTCCGCCTATCACGACCACGCTCACCGGCCCGGCACCGAGAGCACGAATCGGGCCGTAGTTGGCGCTGATCTCATCGAGCGCCACCGGCGGATCGCTGAACAGCTTGCGCACAAGCCGAACGTTGTCACCCCTCGCAGGTCGCGGGATCGGCCGAGCAGCGAGATCGGATTCGATTGGCATCTGCTCAGGCCCTCATCGTTGGGCTGGAGGCGAATCCAGCGTGGACGCCAACCGGTCGGGGCGCTACCTCAGTTCTCAGAACCGATCGGTCCCAGACGTTGTACGCCTGATCGAGATCCGCCCCAGAAGCGACCGTCGAACTGCGCGGTGTGGCGCCGAGGGTCCCATCGAGGCCCTGACCAGCCCGTCCGAGAACGCAACGGTTGCCGGCGGTGAGCGGCGTGGTCGTCGCTGCCGCGGTCGGCGGTCCCCATGGAGCTCCGACGCCTGGCGAAGTGTCAGGAACACCTCGGGTCATCGACACCACCGTGGTCAGCCTTGAGAAATCGAGATGAGACCCGGCACGTCCTTCGGCATCAGCCGTGCGGCGCATCGCTCCGAACCAGTTCGGTTACACATTGATCGGTGTCGAGTGTCTTGTGGCTGATCGCGATGGTTGCTGGCACCGCCGCAATCGTGTGGGGTGCCGAGCGATTCGCCGAGCACCTCGCGGATGCATCGAAGCGCCTCGGCGTCACCGCGTTCGCCCTCGCGATCTTGCTGGCGGGCGCCGAGCCCGAGGAGTTGGCAACGGTCGTCACCGCATCTGTTCGCGATGTCGGCGGGGTTGCGTTCGGTGATGTGATCGGAGCGAACGCGGCAATCGTCACGGTCGCGTTGGGCGTCGGCGCCTGGATGGTGACGATCCCGTTCGGCCGGAGCATCCAGCGCTACGCATTCGGCGGACTGGTCGCCGGGATCCTCGCCACTGCCTTCATGTGGGACGGGGCGCTCAGACGAGTTGAAGGAGCGACCCTGGTCGGCGCGTATGTCGTGTTCGTCGCGACGATCTGGCTGAGCGAACGCAGGCCACCGTCGTTGGGCGAAGCCGGAGAACTGGATGGGGCAGCGGATCCTGAAGGGCGCGTCGGCAGCGATCTGGCGCGGGGTGCTCGCCGGTCTGGTTGCGCTCACGCTCGGATCGATGGTGTTGGTCGAGGGCGTCCGCCAGCTCACCGACATCGAATCGACCCAGACCCGACTCGGCCTCACCGTGGTCGGCTTCGCCACCGCTTTCGAACTGGTGGTGCTCGCGTTCTCGGCAAGTCGGCACGGTGTGACCGAAGCCGTGATCGCCGGGGTGATCGGTTCGTACGCCTACAACATGACGATGAGTCTCGGCGTCGGTGCGCTCGTCGCCCCGATCTCGATCACCGACGCCAGCCTGCTGCACGCACCGCTGGTCGTCATGCTCGCGCTCCTCGCCGTTGCCATCGCACTTGGCGTGCGCCGAGGCAGCCTCGGTCGGCGCCACGCTGTCGCGCTCGTTGCCGGGTACCCGGCGTTCGTGCTCGTCGCCCTCTGGTGAACACGTTGGGCAGAGTCCCCGCCGCGCGTCGTCGTGATTGGCGCTACCGACGCGCAGCGACTTCCCCGTCGGCGCGTACGCTGCACCATGCCGCTCGCGATTGCACTGCTCGTCTTCGTGGTCTTCCAGATCATCATTCGTGTGTGGCTGCGTCTGCGCCCACGAGCGATTCCGTTCGGCTGGTCATGGCTTCTGGAGAACCCGTGGCGCAAGTCGTACCGCGACCCAGAGCGCGTCGCCGAGCACTGTGGGATCAGGCCGACGGACACGGTGCTCGAGATCGGATGTGGGTCTGGGTTGTTCACGCGCTCACTCGCGACGCGCTGCGCGAAGCTGATCGCGAACGACCTCGAGCCGCGCTACCTCGCCCAGGCACGCGCAAAATTGTCCGACCTCAGCCACGTCGAGTACTTGGTCGGTGACGCCCGCGATCTGGGCTTGGAAGGCGTGGCGGACGTGATCGTCCTGATCTCCGTGCTGCCAGAAATTCCTGAGCCCATGCTGGCGCTCGAGGCATGCAAACTCGCACTGAAATCGGGCGGGCGAATCGTGATCGGCGAAGAGTTGTTCGAACCCGAGTACGTGTCCGCGCGACAGACCGATGCTTGGGCTCGAGCAGTTGGCTTGGAATGCGTGGGGCGGGAGGGCAATGCCTGGGCGTACTTGGACACGTTCGCACCGAAAAGCTGACGTCAAAGCCGTTCGGGACGGACGGGTGCCCCTACCGACGTGACCGATCGTGGAGCCGGGTGCGAGGATCGAACTCGCCACCTCATGATTACAAATCAAGTGCTCTACCAACTGAGCTAACCCGGCGATGTGACGGCCCGCGAGCGAGACGACGATGCGAGGATACCGACAGACGCCGGATGGTTCCGCTGGTCAGCCGATGTCGTCCCAGCGAACGAACGAGAACGTCGTGATCAGCCGGTACTCGAGGCTGGTCGACATCCGGTTCGAATTCGAGCACGTCACCAACGACACGGTTTCGCCGCCGATCCGCCTCGTGGCACCGAGGATATCGTTGGCGTACTTGCTCGTGATGTACTCGCCCACCTTGCTGTAGGTGTAGCGCCGCTGATCGGAAGTGGAGATGAACAGCTCGTCGCCGCCCCGGATCAGATGCTGGTTGCGGTACGGGCCGCCCGCCTCGGTGCGATGGCCGAAGAGCACGCTGTTTCCACCCTGGCCGACCAGACCGGTACCGGTCCAGTGCCACGTCTTTCCGGAATCGACCGTCTGTTCCGCGTTGCCGTCGACGACCCAGTGGCTGAGGCCCAATCGGGGAATCTCCACGACCCACGGGATCGGTCCACCGGGAGGTGACGGGCTGACCGCCGGGCCGACCGTGGCCGTTTCGGGACGCCCGGTGTACCACCCCATCACGTCGCAGATGATGTGCGCCGCCCCATAGGAGAAGCAGGCGACACCGGCGTTGCTGATGCGACAGATTGCATGGTTGGCGACTGTCTGCCCTGACGCCGTGACGTTGAGGTTCGACACCTCGCGCCGCGGGGTTTGGGCGGCATACAGCGTGAAGAAGCCAGCGTCCACGGTGTTGCTCACCGTGAGATTCATCGCAACCGCTTGCGCTCGCGTGTTGATCGGCGCCGGCAGCGAGAACTGCTTGGTTCCGCCGTGCCAGGACCGCATCTTGTCGCGTCGGGAGTCGAGCATGCGGGTCGGTGTGATCGGGACGAACAAACCGTCCGACGAACTCCCATTGCTCGGTCCGGTCATGTAGCCGACGACGTCGAACAGGAGATGGCTACCGCAGAAGTTGTACAGGTCGACACCGAGGCCGGAACCATCCGAACCGAGCCTGGTGATCACGCCGACCGCTCGCGTCTCACCGGCTCCGACGTTCAGGTTCGACGTGTCGGGAACGCCACTCCCCCGGGGGTACGCCGTGACGTAACCAGAGGTACTCGCGATCACCGCCGTCAACGTGCCGACCACAGCCGTCGCGTCGCCGGGCACCAAACCGTTGAGGTTGACGCGTGAGATCGAACCGACGCCGGGCTGCGGTCCTGAGCGGGTGTCGAGCGCCCGAAAAGCCGACGGGAACGCGACCAGACGACCGGAGTCCACCGGGGTGGTCGTCGGCCGATACACACCGATCAGGTCGACGATCAGATCGCAGCCGACGTGCGAGATCAGATCGACCCCTCCACCACCGAGTTTGATCGTGACGAGATTGGCGACCGCACCGTCGGACGCCGACAAGTTGAGACTCGACGTGTCCGGCATCGGCTCGCCTGCCGGGAACACGGTGACGAAGTTCCACCCCGCCCCACGACTGACAGCGGTGACGCTGAGCACCGCCGCAACGGCATCAGGGGCGACACCGGGCTGGCTGGTGATACCGACGCGGCTCCACTTGTCGCCGAGGCGTTGGTAGCCGAACCCGGCGGGGGCACCGGGACGGTTGCGGGTATCGCATAGACGTCGTTGCTCGACGACCTGGAAAAAGCTCGCTCCCGGTTCGACAGCGTGCGCAGCACCGGACAGCAGCGTTGCACCGGCGACGGCGCCCGCAGCTCCCGCGATGAAGGCCCGCCGGCCGAAGGAACCGGAGACACGGTCGAGCGACAGCAGCGTGTCGGTCGGTGAGGGCGCGCTCGCAGAGCTCATCGCAACAAATTACGGCATGTTTTGACGCAGCCTTGAAACTTCGTACAAAGAGATCGCGGCAGCCGTCGAAACATTCAATGAACTCACACGGCCAGCCATCGGGATGCTGACGATCTGATCGCAACGTTCCCGCACCAGCCGCGACAGCCCCGCACCTTCGGCTCCGAGCACCACACAGATCGGCTCGGTTGCCAGCGAACCGATCTCGTAGATCGACCGATCGGCGCCGTCGTCGAGGCCGACCACCCAGATGCCGCGCTCGGAGAGCTGCTTGAGTGCCCCGGGAAGCCCGGGCACCAGCGCCATCGGCACATATTCCACCGCGCCCGCCGACGCCTTGGCGACCGTTGGTGTCACGTGAACCGAACGGTGACGCGGGAGCAGCACCCCGCTCACTCCGGCACCGTCGCAACTGCGGATGATGGCACCCAGGTTTCCGGGGTCGGTGACACCGTCGACCGCCACGAGGAACGGTGGTGTCGCTGCGCGACCGGCTCGGGCACCGAGCAGGTCGGCCAAGTCGGCCTCGGGGATCTCCGCGGCGTGTGCCAACACTCCCTGCGGGGCCTCGCTGCGCGCCTCGCGCTCGAGGCGGGCCCGGGCCACATGGAGCAGCGGAACCCGGCGAGCGGCCGCGATCTCGACGATGTCGGCAACGCCGGGGTCACCTTCGAGTTCGGCACTGATCCAGATCTCGTGCACCTTGCGGCGCTCGGCCATCAACAACTCGCGAACCGCCTGGCGACCCTCGACCTGGCGGCCTCCGAGACCCTTGGCGCCGCCAGGACTCCCGCCTCCGACCTGACGCGGACCGCCCGGCCGGCCACCACTCCCGCCTCGGGCACCGCCGGGCCGGGCGCCGCCACCCCCGCCACCGCCGGCTCCACCGCTACGACGCGGACCGCCCCCCGCGACCTTGCGGACAGGACCACGCGACGAGGAACCGCCCGGCTTCCCGCCCGGCTTCCCGCTTGCGCCGCTGCGCTGGTTCGAGTTTCCACGACCCGAGGGTGGGCGACCGCTCACGAGCCGGAGTGGTCCGCCCGGACCCCCGGATCGACGGAACGGTGGATCAGCGCCGTGGCGAAACACACCACGCCCTCGGAGCGTCCGATCGCACCGAGCTGCTCGGCGCGGTTTCCCTTCACGGTGACCGGAGCGCCGACCGCTGTAGTGAGATTTCGTTGCATCTCATCACGGTAGGGCGCGATCTTTGGTCGTTCGCACACCACCGCGCAATCGATGTTCGACGTCCGCCAACCGTCTTCGGCGAGCATGGCCGCCACGTGACGCAGCAGCGCCATCGAGTCGGCGCCGCGCCAGCGTTCGTCGGTGTCGGGGAAGTGCAAGCCGATGTCGCCGAGGCCAGCGGCGCCCAAGAGCGCATCGGCGCAGGCGTGAGCGACCACATCGGCGTCGCTGTGACCCTCGAGTCCGATCACGCCATCGAAGTGGCAGCCGCCGAGCACCATCACCCGGTCGGGATCGGTACTGAAGCGGTGGATGTCGAACCCCTGGCCCACCCTCATGTCGGGCACGGTCATGGCTGCTCCTTGTCCAGGTCGGCGACGTCCAGGTCGGCGACGTCCAGGTCGGCGAGCTGACGTCGAGCCCACACGAGGTCGTCGGGCACGGTGATCTTGCGGTTGGCGATCTCGCCGTCGACCACCACGACCATGCCGCCGAGCTCTTCGACCAGGGCGGCGTCGTCGGTGGCGTCACCACCGGTCTCGTGGGCCTCGCGCAGCACAGCGGCACGGAATGCCTGCGGTGTCTGCACCGCGACGAGCGACGCACGATCGGGGGTCGACACCACGACGGCGTCGGCAACCACCTTGATCGTGTCGGACACGGCCACGCCGGGAATCGCCGCGTCGGCACCGTTGCTCACCGCATCGATCACTCGCCGATACAGCTCGACGCTGGCCAGCGGTCGTGCGGCATCGTGCACACAGATGACCGTCGCATCGGGAGGCACGGCCGCCAACCCGGCGCGCACCGACTCGCTGCGGGTGGCACCACCGACGATGGCCCCCTCCCGGTCGGCGTCTTCGGCCGGGACCACCACGACCACACCGTGCGACGCCTGCCGGGCCACAGCGACGGAACGGTCGATCACCCGGACGTCCCCGATCAGCTCGTACTGCTTCGTCGCACCGAAGCGGCGGCCGCTGCCACCACCGACGACGATCGTCCATATCTGCTCGGCACCCACCACATCAGCCGAGGGTAGTACCGTGACCCATGTCATGGCTCACGAAGAGATCCTCGCCCGCACCGACTTCTTCGCCGATGCGGCCCCAGACGCACTCCGCTCGGTCGCAGCTGCCGGTCACGAGGTCCATCTGATCCGCGGCGACATCTTGTTCGACGAAGGTGATCCGCCCGAGGCGTTGTACCTCGTGTTGCGCGGTCGACTCGCCATTGCGCTCGCGAACCCGATCGATCGCCGCGAAAGCGTGGTGGCGCTGATGGAGAACGGTGATCTCTTCGGCGAGATGGGCATGCTCGACGAAGGACCACGCTCAGCCATGGCTCGTGCACTCGAACCCACGACGGTGTTGTCGATCCCGTACACCGAGGTGCTCTCGATGTTCGAGGAGAATCCGAAGCTGCTCTGGAACGTGGCCCGGCTGTTGGCTCAGCGCATTCGTGTCACCGACGAGGCGTTGGCCGACTCGGTGTTCCTCGACGTCACGGGTCGCACGGCGAAGCGGCTTCTCGAGCTCGCTGATGGCACCGACGAGTTCACGTTGCCCGTCACACAGGAAGAGCTCGCCGGCATGGTGGGCGCATCGCGTGAGCGTGTCAACAAGGCCATCGCCAGCTTCATCCGCCTCGGCTGGCTCGAACAGAACGACCGCACCTACCGCATCATCCAGCGCGACCGCCTCGAACTCCGCGCCCGCTGATCACATCAGGTGGTGAGCCAGGTGTGGGTGCGCTGGAAGGCGTCGGACGCGTCGGCGGGACGATGCGACGGACGGTCGGGCGCGTGGGCGAATCCGTGTTCGGCGTCGGGGTATCGGACCACGTTCACACCCGACGCCTCGAGCGCCACGACGTCGGCTGGCGGTGTGTAGGTGTCGAGCCCACCGATGATCGCAAGCACACGATCGGGGTGGCCGGTCGCCAGATGATCAAGGGGTTCACCCTGGCCGGGGCCAGCCCACCCCTCCGGCAACCGGATCATCCCGTAGAAGCTGGCGATCTTCGCGAAACGGTCGCTGCGAGCCGACTTGAAGCAGTACATGCCACCCATGCAGAAACCGAGCAGTCCGACACGGTCGCACCCGGTTGCATCGGCGGCCTCGACGAGATCGCGTAGATGGATCTCGTCGGCGAGCGTCGGAACCGCCGCGAACCGCGGTTCGACGTCGACCCCCAGATCGAGCCCGGGGAAGGGATCGACCGCAACCACGGTCATCGACCAGATCGACGCCAGCCTCGCAGTCATGTCGTCGAACAGCGGGCGGAGCCCGAAGACGTCCGGAGTGATCACCAGACCCATCGTGGCATCGTCATCGTGATCCATCGGCTCGGCGATCTCGGCCTCGGTCCCGGACGGCAGGGTCATGCGCATGGCGAGAGACCCTAGGCAATCACCTCGACGCGATGAACCACCGAACTGTCACATCAGGCCCGGCACGGTGTGACAGTTCAGCGGGCGAAGGTGTCGATCATGAGGTGGACGTCGTCGGCGAGGGGATACAGGATCGGGCAGGTGCACCCGGCAGCGACGTACTCGTCGACCTTGGCGCACACCTCGTCGGGTGTGCCCGACGCCGTGATCATCTGCACGATCTCGTCGGGAACGAGCTTGCTCGCCGCCACCACCTGGTCGTGTGTGGCGGGCCAGGTGAGCACCTCGCCGATCTCGTCGAGTAACTCCTGGGGCACGCCCGATGCCTTCATGATGTGCGGCTGCTGGCCGAGGTACTGGGTGACGAGCAGGCGGGCGGCGTCGAGGGCGGCCTGGCGGTCGTCGTCGACCGAGCACACCACGAGCTGCGGCCGGTCGATGTCGTCAATCGTGCGACCGGCCTTCGCTGCACCCCGAGCCAACGCCTCCAGCGCGCCGGTGTTGTAGCTCGGCGACACGAGGTAGTTGAGCACGACACCGTCGGCGATCTCACCGGTGAGTTCCATCATCTGCATGCCGGTGGCGCCGATGTAGATCGGCACATCCTTCGGTCGGCGCTCCTGGTACACGTAGTCGAGCTCGACCCCGTCGAGTTGCACGTGATAGCCGTCGACCGTGACCGTCTCGTTCGCGAGCAGCCCTCGTGTTGCGTCGACCACTTCGCGCATCACCTTCAACGGACGGCTGCGGTCGATGCCGACCTTCGATGCCAGCGGATCCCACCACGCGCCCAGTCCGCAGATGATCCGACCCGGCGCGAGGTCGTCGAGCGTCGAGAACGTGGAGGCGAGCCGAGCGGCGTTGCGAGTCCAGATGTCGAGCACACCCGAACCGATCTTGATGCGTTCGGTGTTCGCCGCGAACGCTGCCATCGGCACCACGGCGTCGCGAACGAGGCGACTGTCGGCCTGCCACACGGCGTCGAATCCCTTGGCCTCCGCGTACCTGGCGAGTTCGATGCCGTGGCGGATGTCGTGGGCGTCTTGGAGATAGAGGGCAACCGGATACGTCATGGTCGCAGCTTCCCACGACAACCACCTCAGTCGCCAACGTTCGGGGGGTTCTGTCAGTGGGCGTCGCTAGCGTCCATCGACGAGGTTCCCCCGACGATGTTTCTCGCTTTCAAGGAAATGGCTCGCGCCAAGGTGCGATTCGCGCTGCTGATCGCAGCGATCGCATTGCTCGTGTTCCTCATCTTGTTCCAACAGTCCTTGCAGAACGGGTTGATCACCGGCTTCATCGGGGCGATCCGTGAGCAGAGCGCCCCGATGCTCGTGTACAGCGTCGACGGCCAGCGAGTGCTCCAGGGCAGCGTGATCACGCCGGCGATGGAGGAGCAGATCCGCGCCGCACCCGGCACCGGTGAGGTCGGCCTCATCGGGCAGGGCACGTTCACCGGTTTGCCGAGCGGCAACGCCGACGGCGAGAGCTTCGACACCACGATCATCGGCTACGAACTCGGGCCCGACGGTTCCGGCATCGGATCACCCACGAATGTCATCGAGGGTCGCCTGCCGGTCGCCGACGACGAGGCTGTCGTCAGCGACGCCGACGTGCGCCTCGGCTACGACATCGGCGACACCGTCACCTTGCTGCCGGGCGGCAAGACCATCGAGATCGTCGGCATCGCCGCCAACGCGCAGCTCAACGTGGCGCCCACCCTGTTCGCGTCGTACGACACCTACCTCGACGCCGTCGCCAGCGTGAACCCCGATGCAGGCACACCGCTACCGAACGTGCTCGGCGTGATCCCGGCCGACGGCTTCACCCCCGCGCAGGCAGTGGCGTCGATCAACGACCAGTCACTCGACCTCGACGCGCTCACACGTGACGACGCTGCGGCCGAGACGCCGGGTGTCGCCCAGGTGCAGCAGTCGTTCAACATCATCTTCCTGCTCTACGGCCTGGTGGTGCCGTGCGTGACCGGTCTGTTCTTCCTGATCGTCACGTTCCAGAAGGCCAACTCGCTCACACTGCTGCGTGCGATCGGCGCGCCAGCGGGTCGACTCGTGTCGTCGCTGCTGATCCAGGTGGTGGTGATCGTCGGCGCCGGCCTGGCACTCGGCACGCTGCTGTACTACCCGCTGTCGCAAGGCGCACTCGGCGGCATCGCGCTCGACTTCGAGACCGGCGCCGTGATCTTCTGGTCGGTGCTGCTCCTCACGCTCGGTCTGGTGAGTTCGCTCGTCGCCGCTCGACGCGTGCTCGCGATCGACCCGATCGAAGCCACCACCGGACAGGGGGTCGGGTCGTGAAGCTCGCGCTCACCGAACTGCGCCGCCGGCCCGGACGCTTCTCCGCAGCAGCGGTGATCCTCACGCTGATCGCCATCTTGCTGATGTTCCTCGGCGGGCTGCTCGACGGGCTGATCGCATCGTCCACCGGCGCCATCCGGGCACAGGACGCCGACGCCATCGTGTACTCCGACACCGCGCAGGCATCGTTCGTGCGCAGCCGCATCGAGCCCCAGACCCGCGCCGCGGTCGAGGCCGTTCCCGGCGTCACCGAGGTCGGCGGCATCGGCAACGTGCAACTCGGCGCCCGCATCCCCGGCAAGGGCCCGCGCGACCTCGCCGGTGTGGCCCTGTTCGGCTACGAGATCGCACCGACCGGAGTACCCGACGCGCCGCCCGCCGGGCAGGCATGGGCCGACGACGTCCTCGAAGCCGATGGCGTCGAAGTGGGCATGATCATCGAGGTCGGCCCGGCCCGCACACCGATCGAGATCGCCGGGTTCGTCAACGACACCACGTTCAACGGTCAGGCCAGCCTGTGGGCGTCTCCCGACACCTGGCGTGAAGTGCTCAGCGCCAACCGACCCGACGCACAGCTCGGGCCCGATGTATGGCAGGCCCTCGTCGTGCGCGGCGACGGCGCCGACCTCCCGGCGCTGATCGACGCCGCCACGGGTGGCGCCACCACATCGTTCACCGTCGACGATGCCATCAACGAGACCCCCGGCATCCAGGAACAGACGTCGACGTTCAATCAGATCATCGGAGTCACCATCGCCATCGCGCTCGTGGTGATCGGGCTGTTCTTCGCGCTGCTCACCGTCGAACGCACCAGCCTGTACGGCGTGTTGAAGGCGCTCGGCGCGAAGTCGTCGACGATCTTTGCCGGCCTCGTCGCGCAGGCCGTGGTCCTCACCGCAATCGCCTCACTGATCGCCGGCACCTTGGTGGTGCTGCTGCAACTGTTGTTGCCGCCCGGCTCGATTCCGCTGTTGATCACCCCCGGCCGGATCATCCTCAGCACCGTGCTGCTACTGGTGGCCGCTGTGCTCGGCTGTTCGTTCTCCCTGCGACGCGTGCTGCGTGTCGACCCCGCCTCCGCGATCGGAACCACCTCATGACGGGAACCACTTCATGACCTCTGCACCCACTGCCCCGGCACCCACGACGACCGCGCTGCAGATGACCGGCGTGCGCAAGGTGTACACGATGGGCGACGGCTCCGACGTCGTCGCACTCGACCACGCCACGCTCACGCTCGCGAGCGACGAGATGGTCGCGCTGGTCGGGCCGTCGGGCTCGGGCAAGACCACGCTGTGTTCCATCGCCGGCGGCATCCTGTCGGCCACCGAGGGCACCATCGTCGTGGGCGGCGAGGACATCTCCGGCCACAACGCCAAGGAACTCACCAAGTTCCGCCAGGAGAAGGTCGGCTTCGTGTTCCAGTCGGTCAACCTCGTGCCGTTCCTCACCGCCCGCGAGAACCTGCTGGTGGTCGACGAACTCGGCAAGCGCACCGGCGCACCGGCCAAGGCACGTGCCGATCAACTGCTGGAGGAACTCGGCCTCGCCGATCGGGCCAAGAACCTGCCGTCGCAGTTGTCGGGCGGCCAGCGCCAGCGCGTCGCCATCGGTCGCGCATTGATGAACGATCCCGCCCTCGTGCTGTTCGACGAGCCGACCTCGGCGCTCGACACCAAGCTCGGCGAACAGGTGATGGAACTTATCCGCACCGAGATGAAGGCGCGTGGCACCGCGGCGATCGTGGTCACCCACGACGATCGCATCACGCGCTACTGCGATCGCAGCGTCCACGTCATCGACGGCCGCCTCGACGCCTGACCCACGCCGACAATTCGCGCCGGCATGCATGATCGCTACCGTCACGCGGCATCATTGCCGGCATGGCCGCAGCGATCGAAGCACGAGCACTCCGACGAACCTTTGACGAGTTCGAGGCGGTCGCAGGGATCGACCTCGACGTCGAATACGGCGAGATCTACGGGTTCCTCGGACCCAACGGGGCCGGCAAGTCGACCACGGTGAAGATGCTGTGCACGCTGCTCGGGGTCACCTCGGGCACGGCCACGGTCGCCGGCTTCGACGTCGCCACACAGCCCGCCGACATCCGCCTACGGATCGGTGTGGCACTGCAGGACTCGTCGATCGACGGCAAGCAGACGGGGCGCGAAATGCTCAACCTCCAGGGCCGCCTCTACGGGCTGAGCAGGAACGACATCAAGCAACGCATGGACGACGTGATCGGCCTCGTCGACATCGGCGCCGCGATCGACAACCGGGTCGACTCGTACTCAGGCGGCATGAAGCGGCGCCTCGACCTCGCGATGTCGCTGATCCATCGACCGCAGGTGCTGTTCCTCGACGAACCGACCACCGGCCTCGACCCGGCCAGCAGGTCGTCGGTGTGGGCCGAGATCCAACGCCTCAATCGAGACAACGGCATGACGATCTTCCTCACCACGCAGTACCTCGAAGAGGCCGACGAGTTGGCCGGCCGAGTGGGCATCATCGCCAACGGACTCATCAAGGCCGAGGGCGCGCCGGCCGCGCTGAAGCGTGAGATCGGCACAGACCTGATCCAGGCCGAGGTCGACGGCGACCCCGAAACTGCCGCCGACGCGCTCCGCGCCATCGACGGCATCGACGAAGTCCAGATCCACAACAACGAGGTCGCGCTGGTGAGCACCAACGGTGCCGCCGTGATCGCACAGGTCGCCATTGCGCTCGATGGCTGCGGTGTCAGCGTTCGTTCGCTCACCCTGCGCACCCCGACACTCGACGACGTGTACCTGCACGTCACCGGCACGCACTTCGCCGGCGACGACACCGGGGCCGACAACTCCCAGAACCTGGAGACCGCATCATGACCGCCACCACCGACATGGCCGCCGGAACCTCCACGGCACCGGGCGAGTATCAACCCCTGGCGCGGCGCGCCTCGGCGTTCCACGACTTCGCCACCATCGCCAGCCGATCGATCCGCGGGATCTTCCGCGAGCCCGAGTTCTTCATCCCTGCGTTCATCGTGCCGGTGTTCTTCTTCGCCGTGAACGTCGGCGCCCTGCAGGACTTCGCCCAGCAGTCCGGTGCGGTCGACGATTTCAAGGCGTTCCAGTTGCCGGTGGCGATCATCTTCGCGGTCACCGGCATCTCGCGGGCGAGCGCGCTGGTCACCGACATCCAGAGCGGCTACTTCGACCGGCTACTGCTCACCCCGATCCGCCGGCCGATGCTGCTGCTCGGGTTGATGGCCGCCGACATCGTGTCGATCATCTTGCTCACCATCCCCGTGCTGATCCTCGGCCTCGTGCTCGGCGTGAGCTTCGAGACGGGGCTCCTCGGGATGATCGTGTTCATCATGTACGGCGCGTTCTGGGGCCTGGCTTTCGCCGGATTCCCGTACGCGATCGCACTGAAGACCGGCAACCCCGCCGCGGTGAACTCGAGCTTCGTCCTGTTCTTCCCGTTCGCGTTCCTCACCACGTCGTTCCTGCCGAAAGAGGCGCTCACCGGCTGGCTGTCCACGGTGGCCACCTACAACCCGGTCACCTACGTGCTCGAAGGGTTGCGCAGCCTCATCAGCGAAGGCTGGAACTGGAGCGTGTTGCTCCAGGGCATGGCCTTCACGCTCGGGGTGATGGTGGTCAGCTTCGGTCTGGCGAGTCTCGCCATGCGCGGTCGAGTCTCCCGCGGCTGACACCCCCGCATTCACATTCACATTCACGTTTGCGTGACGTTTTCGGTGGGGCGGTCCACCGAAAACTGTGCGCAAGCGAACTGTCACACCGTGCCGGGCCTAACGTGACACTTGGGGCACGACGGCAACGACGATGGGGATTCTGCGATGACACTGGCAGTGGCGATCGGAACGGCGAGCGAGCCGCTGTGGGACGAGACAATCGGCAACAATCTCGCCCGCACGGTCGCCGCGCACGGCACCAACGAAGCGATCGTGTCGTGTCATCAGGACATCCGCTGGACCTACGACGAGTTCGCCGAGCGGGTCCGGGCGCTGGCCAGGGGACTGCTGGCACGGGGGCTCGGCGCTGGTGATCGTGTCGGGCTGTGGAGCCCGAACTACGCCGAGTGGGTGCTCGTGCAGTACGCGACCGCCGAGATCGGTGTGATCCTCGTCAACCTCAACCCGGCGTACCGAACGCACGAACTCGCCTACGCGCTCCAGCACTCAGGCTGCCGACTCGTGATCGCCGCACCATCGTTCAAGACGTCCGACTACCGGGCGATGCTCGCAAAGGTCGCCGACGACTGTCCGTCACTCGAGTCGACGATGTTCCTGTGGGACCCCGACTGGGAGGCGCTCGCCAGCGGCGACGCCGACACGACCGAGGCCGACCTCGACAGTCGTCGAGCGACGCTGTCGCCCGACGACCCCATCAACATCCAGTACACCTCGGGCACCACCGGGTTTCCGAAGGGTGCAACGCTCTCTCACCGCAACATCTTGAACAACGGCCGCTTCACCTCGGTGTTGCAGCACCTCACCGACCAGGACCGGGTGTGTATCCCGGTCCCCTTCTACCACTGCTTCGGCATGGTGATCGGCAACCTCGGCTGCACCACCCACGGCGCCACGATCGTGATCCCCGGCGATGCGTTCGATCCGCTCGCGGTGCTCCAAGCCGTAGAGGCGGAGCGGTGCACGTCGCTGTACGGCGTGCCGACGATGTTCATCGCCGAACTCGGCCACGAACGCTTCGGAGAGTTCGACCTGTCGAGCCTGCGCACCGGTGTGATGGCCGGTTCGCCGTGTCCGGTCGAGGTGATGAAGGCGTGCATCGACAAGATGCACATGGTCGACGTCACGATCTGTTACGGCATGACCGAGACCTCGCCGGTGTCGACCCAGACCGTGCCGGGCGACACCCTCGAACACCAGACCGCAACGGTCGGGCAGGCCCATCCACACGTCGAGATCCGCATCGCCGACCCCGAGACCGGCGCCACGATCGGGCGTGGTCTGCCAGGCGAGTTCTGCACCCGCGGCTACTCGGTGATGACGGGATACTGGAACGATGCCGAGCGCACCGCAGCTGCGATCGACGGCGACGGCTGGATGCACACCGGCGACCTGGCGGTGATGGCCGACGATGGCTACGTCGAGATCGTCGGGCGGCTGAAGGACATGGTGATTCGCGGCGGCGAGAACATCTACCCGCGCGAGATCGAAGAGTTCCTGTACACCCACCCCGACGTCGACGACGTCCAGGTGATCGGCGTGCCCGACGAGAAGTACGGCGAAGAGTTGGTCGCCTGGATCAAGCTGAAGCCCGGTCGTGCGCTCACCGACGATGACGTGCGCGACTTCTGTCGGGGCACGATCGCCCACTTCAAGGTGCCGCGGTACGTCAAGTTCGTCGACGAGTTCCCGATGACGGTCACCGGCAAGGTGCGCAAGGTCGAGATGCGCGAGCAGTCGATCGCCGAGCTCGACCTGTGACGTAGATCCTGCGTCGACGGAACACGTCGAGCCGTTCCGGCGTTGGCACCCGCATGGAAATTTCCGACGCCCTCGATTTCGTCCGCGACAAGCGCAACGGCATGCTGATCGCTCTCAAATCCGATGGCAGGCCCCAGTCATCGAACATCTCGTTCGCGATCGGCGACGATGACGTCATCCGCATCTCGGTCACCGACGGTCGAGCGAAGACGGCGAACCTTCGGCGCAACCCACGTGCGTCACTGCACGTCAATCGTGACGACTTCTGGGCCTACGTGGTGATCGAAGCCGACGTGACGATGCTGCCCGTGTCCG
>Ga0209390_10002403_pt1 | contig 32914 bp, 21 predicted proteins | sample BON01_FD_187212 | JGI IMG/M metagenome (GOLD analysis project Ga0209390, IMG submission 187212) | Freshwater microbial communities from Lake Bonney liftoff mats and glacier meltwater in Antarctica - BON-01 (SPAdes) (version 2) | ecosystem: Environmental > Aquatic > Freshwater > Ice > Glacier...
ACCCCTGTGAGACGGGGGTGGTTCGGCGCGCCGCCGCAAGGCAGCCGATTCCGCTACGCTCCATCGGCTGCCTTGCGGCGGACTTGGGCTGTGCGGAGAGCTTTTACAGACAAAGATTTACACTACCCTCTGCGAAGAACTCAACGCCACCGAAACCCACTACCCCGGCACAAATTTGCGCCTCAAATACGTCCCCCTGAGGTCATCCGATTTCCCCGGAGGTCAGGATGTCTGAGCCTTGTGTTTCGGCGAGTTCTTTCGGGTCAGCATCGCGCAGCGATTTCTTTTGGTGGGACTAGCAGGTGCCGTGGCGCTCATCGTAAACGTGGGCCGGGCCCTGTTTCTTGCCCGCATCCGCTTCGATCAGGGTGAATCTGCCTTTGAGGCATCCCATGACGGGGTGGGGCATGCGGCCTTCGCCGTCGGCGGTCTCTGCTTGTTGCTGGCTACGCGCGCACTGATCGGGATGAACGGCCGCAAGCGTAAGACCCTGCGTCGCACCCAGGTAAAACCCTCATGAATCCACTGCCTTCTTCCAAGTCCCGGATCCGAGCATGGCTTGCCATGGCCGCCCTCCCGTTTGTCGTCCTGTCTGCCGAGTCCCTCGCATGGTGGTGGAAACACCCGCCGGAGCCCGAGGAGGGTCGAAGCCTTCTGACCTACGTATTCCCTCCGGATAGCAACGAAAGCCTCCGCGTCGCCGTGTCTGATCAAGTCGTTAGTGCGCTCTCCTGTGATCACTCGCAGGCTGGCTGGATCGATGGTGGGGGAGGGAGGCGGATCAGCGTGAACTACTTCGAATGGAACAACACCGAAACCTCCGGTCTCTCCGATGCGTTCGGTCATCCCCCCGAGGTCTGCATGGCATATCTGGGGAGCAAGGTGGAGGCCTATCTGCCAAACCGTAACTTTACCCTTGAGGGGCACGAACTCGTGTTTGATGTCACCCAATTCCGGGACGACGACGGAATGCCTCTCTATATCTTTAAGCTGGGCTGGGCCGAGGGCATGGAAGGGCTGAATCCCCTGCGTGACGGCCCAGGCGGTGCGGCGGTCCGCAGTTTTAAATTCGAGTCCGTTGCACGGCGCTGGTTTCCACGCCACGCGCGAGTGCTGATGCTTGGGGTCTTTGGCGCTCAGAATGATACCGAGGCGTGGGAACTCCTTCGTCTCAAAGTATTGAAGGATCTCACTCTGCGCAACGTCAGGTCTTGAATGCAGGGATTGTGCTCCGGCAGCGGAAGCCGCAAATGGTTCCCAAGAAAGAGAGAGATTCTTTCAAAACATCCACTTTTTCCCTGTCGGAATGAGGTGGACCCGATGCGGGGAGCTTGGCGAAGCGCTGATGACAGGCCGAGCCTGAGGAAGGGCTTCCTTCCCTCGCCATTCCTTAGCGTGGAATTGCCTCCACTTGCCGGACGCGGAGGCGGAAGAAGGTTTTAGCCGTGGGAGCGTTTAGGGTATGGGTTGACCACCATCCGGGGCGGCGTCGGAGAGAAGGAGTTCGATGATTTCGCGACAGCGGTTGCGGTTGCGGTATATTCGAGAGCGATGGCGGGGTGGCTGAGGCTGGTGTGTTGGCGGATGGTGCCGCTGCCATGCTGCATTGCGATGAGCATCATATCGAGATCCGAGGGGATGGCGACCCACTTGTCCGGAGTGCCATTGAGCTTCCTTCCCCTTTCGTGCGGGTGGGCCAGGGAAAGCCAACGCCATAATTGACGCGGTCTTTTTCGTTTCGCGGGACAATCCAGCTTGTGCAACGAAAATTAAGTTTCCAGCGAGGCAATCTGTCTCTGTTTGTCAGGATCTTCGCATTTTGTTGCCTTCGGTTTCGGCAGCAGTGACGGGCCTTCGAGTGACTGGCGAAGTCCGCCGGGCCTCGGCGCGGCGATCCCCGGGTGCATTCACGGATGCGCGGAGGATACCTTCCGGGATGGTTGATGAGGAAATGGCGCGAAAGCTAGAGGAGGGCCAGCGGGTCATCGCGACATCAGATGTGTTGGAATCGCTCAACGGAAAATGGAAAATGTTAATCGACGGACCACCGACACTGGCCTTGTGGAGCAATGCCTTACCGATGCCAGCCCTAATGGGGAAACTAGATCCCGGTGAGATTAAAGGAAGCCCTCGAGACGGTGAGCGTCAAGGACGTCGGAGACTGGGAAAAGGCAACATTTGGAGTCACCTATCATCAAGAAAAACGAGCCACTCGTAGAGAAATTCCTTCATTCCCATCAATTTGCCCCGGAGAGTTCATCCGTCAACTCCTCGGCAACATAAGTCCAGATCTCGCCGAGGGTGGGGTGGTAGGAGGGAATCTTGAGGAAGTCGGCGACGGTGAGTCGTTGGGACATCGCGACGGTGATGGTATGGGCGTAGTCGATGATGTGCGGCCCCATGCCGGAGGCTCCGATGATTTCGCCGGTAGCGCGGTCTGCGGTCAGGATGACGAGGCCGTGTTTTTCGCCCACGATTTCTCCTTTGCCTTGATCGTCGAAACGGTATTTGGCGGAGACGGGATCGAGCCCGGCCTCTTTGGCTGACCCGGCGGTGAGTCCAACCTGGACGATCTCGGGGTCGGTGAAAATTCCGAACATATCGAGTCGTGAATCCCAGGTGGCTTCGAGGGGTTCCTCTTTGAGGAGTGAGGCGACGTTGGCTCCGGCTGCTTCGCCTTGGATGACGGCGAGGTGGACGACGGCGAGCGGGCTGGCGCAGTCGCCAGCGGCGAAGATGTGGGGCACAAGGGTCTGGCTGTGTTCGTCGATCTCGAGGCGCCGAAGGCCGGGTTCGAAGCCTGCTTTCTCGAGAGCCAGTCCGTCGAGGCGGGGCGTCCTGCCGGTGGCCATGATGAGTTGATTGCAGGAAAGGATGGTTCCTTCGGAGAGTTTCAAAGTAAAGCCATCGTCGTCGTGTGAGACTTCCTGAAGTCCTTCGCCAAAGACGAGATCGATGCCGAGGTCGGTGCAGCGTTTCTCCATTGCTTCGGAGACGGCGGGTTCGACTGAAGTGACGAGTGGTTTACGGCGTGAGACGACGGTGACCTTGGAACCCAGTCCTTGGAATAGGTGGGCGGATTCCATCCCGACGGCACCGGAGCCAACGACGACGACGCTTTTGGGAACGGAGGGCATTTGGACAATGTCGTCGCTGGTCCAGAAAGGAGCGTGACTCAGTCCGGGGATGGGCGGGACTCTTTCGTCCGAGCCGGTGGCGATGACGAAGGTCTTACCGATGATTTCTCCCTGGCCTTGGATTTTGATGGTGTGCGGCGAGATGAAGCTTGCGGTTCCGCGGATGAGTTTGAAATCGCCCTTTTCGAGTCCCTTGACGCGGTATTCCTTGAAGGCGTCGATGAGCTTGGTCTTACGATTGCGGAGGGCGTCGAGATCGAGGGTGGGTTCTGCGACTGTGATTCCGAATTCGTGGGCTTCGCGAATGGCGCGGAGGCGGTTGGAGGTTTCGAGAAGGGCTTTGGTGGGCATGCAGCCGCGGAGGATGCAGAGTCCACCGAGTTCGTGGGCCTCTTCGACTACCGCAACCGTTAGACCACGGTCCACGGCGGTTTTTGCGGCGGCGTAGCCGCCACTTCCTCCACCGATTACCACGAGGTCGAATTCTTGAGTCATGGGATGATTGTTGCACCGGTGGGGTGGGATTCAAGAAGTCGTGTCGTATCATTGACGATTGTTACCGGACTGATAGAGAGATGGGCATGGCAGGGCAAAGGAAGCATCAACCGATGGGGTTGGAGATTATTCACGAAGACCGTGACATCATCGTGGTGAACAAGGCGGCGGGATTGCTGACGATGGGAACGGGGCGCGACGGCGGGCGGACGGCCCATGCCGCGCTGATGGATTACGTGAGGAAGGGGAATCCCAAGTCGCGGGAGCGGGTCTTTATCGTGCATCGGCTGGACCGCGATACCTCGGGAGCGGTGGTCTTTGCCCGCACGGAGGAGGCCAAACGAGTTTTGCAGGACAATTGGGAGGGTGCCGAGAAGACTTATTTGGCATTTGTCGATGGTCACCCTGATCCGGAGGAGGGTGAGATCAGCAGTTATTTGACTGAGAATGATGCACGGAGGGTTTTTGCGACGAAAAACACCAAGATCGGCAAACTGGCGCACACCCGCTACAAGGTTATTAAGAAAGTGAAAGAGCGCAGTCTTCTGGAGGTCACTCTTTTGACCGGGAGGAAAAATCAAATCAGGGTGCATCTCGCCGACAAGGGATGGCCCATTGTGGGGGACTCCAAATACGGATTTAAGATCCGCGACAACAAGCGTCTTGCCTTGCATTCCTACAAGCTCTCCTTTGACCATCCGTGGAAGAAAGTGAGAATGGACTTCGAGGCTCCGGTCCCGAATACGTTTTACGCGATGGGTTCGGCGCCTCCGGGAAAACGGCCGTAAGTCCGGATACCGCTCTTTTACTTTGTGGGAATTTGAATTAGCTTCACGGCCTGTGAAGTTTTTTCTCCTCTGCCTCTTTCTTGTCCTCCCCCTGCCCGCCCAGCGCCTTACCGAGCAGGAGATCTCGGCGCAAATCGAGACGGCGGGGAAATTGCCAAAAAGCGAAGAGAATGACAAGGTGGGGGCCTTGTGGGCGGAGGCCTTGAACCTGGCCAATCTGACAGCGCAGACTCTCGAGGGAAAAAGGCAGTTTGAAGAGCGGGCCAAGAAGTTGGGGGAATTGAGCACGCTCACGGTTCCGGATGTGCCGGCAGAGAATGCCGGCTTGGCGGAAGAGATGGCTTATCAGGAATCCTTGAATGCTGCCCTAGCCAGCGCCAAGGCGAGGAAGGTCGAGCTTGAAGGCGAACCAAAGATGGTGGCTGGCCGGAATGCCGCTCTTGGCGAAGCACTTGCCAAGAAGCGGGCCGAGCTGGCGGATCTGGAAATCCCGCCTGCCGATGCGGACCCCTTGAGCCGGGCCGAGAACCAGGTGGCTGAGCAACGAAAGGCCTTGCTCGAAGCCACCCTCGCCCAAATCGAGGCCGAGCGGGGCCTGAACAGCAAACGTTCGGAAACTTTGGCGGGCAGAATTGGCCGTCGCAACGAGCAGATTACCCAGCTCAATGAAATGCTCGCAGAGACCGCGAAGACGATTTCGCTTCTGCGATCCAAGGAGACAAAATCGACGAGCGATTCACTCGACCAATTTGATCGAAAATTTGGGGAGATTCCGCCGCTCAAATCAATCGCTGATGAGATTCGTGATTTGAATAACCGCCGTCTGGCCGATGACGGGATCGAGTCCCACCTAAAGGAGGCCGATTCCTATCTTAAGAAGATTCAAAATGACCAGCAACGCATCGCCGAGCAGGCCAGGAACGCCAGAACACGGATCAACCTTTTGGAGCAGGCTGATCTCAATGTCGATAGCGAGACCGGGCTTCAACTGAGAAACGAAAGGAGCCGTCTTCCCTCGGTGTCAGTCCTGAATGATGAACTCCGTGAGAATGTGGAGCTGGCAGTGCAGTCACAAATTGAAGAATCGGAGCTCCAGGTCCGGCTCGCCCGTGAACCCATCACGAGCGGTGGGATAGAGGATTTGCGAGAGAAGCACCCGGAAATTTCCCGGGCTGACGTTGAGGCCCTGCTGGCCCAGCGGAATGATGTCCTCAACTCGTTGATCAAGGACTACCAGCTTTTAAGTGATCGGTTGTGGCAGGCCACGGCAACCGCGAACCTTACGATCACCGAGATTACCAACTATTCGAAGTTTCTCGATCAACGCCTCCTTTGGATTAAGAGCACGCGGCCGATTTCTCTGAAGGAGCCGATCGAGGAGTGGAGCAGGGTTGTCGCCTTGTTTTCTCCCGAGGTGTTGAAGAAAGGGTTCAAAGGGGTGAAGGATGGCTTTTTTCTGCACATGCTGCCCTGCCTCCTTCTCTTCCTTCTCTTCCTGTTCGTCCTCTTGCGGCGGCGGAAGTTATTCGAGGCATTGGACTCGTCCTGCAAGGTGGCGGTGCGGAGGAATTGCACCAGCATCGTGCCCACCTTTAAGACGATCGGAGTTTCCATCCTTTTGGCTTCCCGGCTTCCGGCTCTTGTTTTTATTCTCTACTTCCTGGTCCTTGATGCCGAAGTTTATGCCAACGGGCTTTTCAATCTGGGGGTCTTTCTGTTGATCTCCGGATTGCTTTTGAAGTTCTCCCGCAAGAAGGGGCTTTTCACCTCGCACTTCAAAACTCCTGCGGCAAAAGCCCAGCTGATCAATCGCACCGTGACCCTGTTGGTCCCGATTGGCGCTCCCCTTGTCTTCCTGGTGGGAACCTTGATCGAGTCCGAAACGAGTCATTCATCAGGGCGCTTGGTTTTCATGTTGGCGATGCTGGTGGTGTCCTGGTTCTGCCATCGCTTGTTTCATCCTTCCCGCTCGATTCTCAAAAGCGAATCCGAGATTACCCCGGTTCAGCGCGGAACCTATTTCCTGGCGATTGGGATCCCCGTCGTTCTGGCAACCGGAGCGGGGCTGGGCTATTTTGCCTCGGTTCTCACCCTCCGGGTTCAGATCACGGCGACGCTGGGTCTGGTGATTCTCGCTTTTCTCGTCATCCGTTTTTTCAATCGCTGGATTTTGGTCTCCCGGAGAAGGCTCGCGATTTCCCAGGCGCTTCGCCGGCGGGAAGCTGCCCTTGCCGAGCGCGAGCGGACCCGCGCCAGTGAGGAGGTGGTTCCGGAGAAAGAGGCGGATTTGCCCACTCTGGATGAGGTGAAGGCGCAGGCCGTCAATGTTGTTGAGGTCGAAGTCCAGACGATCCAACTGGTGAGGCTCTCGGTTTACTTTACGGTATTTTTTGCAATTTGGGGTGTTTGGTCGAGCACCTTGCCGGCCCTCTCGATTTTGGACAAGGTGCAGTTATGGAAGGATTCTGAAGCCGTGGCTGATTCCGGGGCCTCAAAATCCAAGGTGCCGGGAATGTCGGCAATAACCGGCGGCACAAAAGAGGACCCGGCGAAGGAATCGGGGGATGGCGGGACATCGGACAATGAGTCAGCGCCTGAGGTCAGCGAAGTTGTCGCGGCCGAACCCGCTGATCCGGGGGTGGGTTGGATTACCCTTCAGGACATTTTTCTCTCCATCCTGATTGCCATGATCACCTTTGTGGCGGCCCGGAATATTCCGAGTCTCCTGAGTCTTTCCGTTTTCAATCGGATCAATCTGGGGCCCGGGGGCAACTTTGCCCTGACAACTACAGCGCGGTATCTGATTGTCTTGATCGGGGTGGTGCTTGCTTTGGGCCACATCGGAATCACGTGGGGGAAAGTGCAGTGGCTGGCGGCGGCCATTACCCTGGGGATTGGTTTTGGCTTGCAGGAAATTTTTGCCAACTTCGTGGCTGGCATCATCATGCTTTTTGAGCGCCCGATCAGGCTGGGTGATGTGGTCACGGTGGGGGAGGTGTCGGGCAAAGTGACGCAGATTAACATTCGTGCGACCACGATTCAGCAGTTCAACAACCGGGAACTTCTCGTCCCCAACAAGGAATTTATCACGAGCCAGCTCGTCAACTGGACGTTGCGGGATACCGTTTTGCGCTTTGAGCTGGTCGTGGGAATCGCTTATGGGTCGGACACCCGGAAAGCGGCGGAGATTCTCAGAGGGATTGTGGATCAACACCCCAAAGTCATTGCCGAGCCCAAACCGGATGTTCTTTTTACCGCTTTCGGAGCCAGCTCGCTGGACTTCACTGTTCGCGGATTTGTGGGATATGTCGAAGATCTCCTTTCCAGCCAAAGTGAAATTCACTACCTGATCGACGACGCCTTCCGTGAGGCTGGAATTGAAATCGCCTTTCCCCAGCAGGATATCCATATCCGTTCGGTCACCGATCAATTGGCGCTGCCCGAAAAATCATGAGTTGGGTCCAAGGTTGGGGCTACCCATCCCTCTGGGCTTTTTCCCGGGGTCGGAGGCGTGTTGATCCTTTTCTTCCGCAGGAAACAGGGGTTTGGGTGCCGTTTTAGGGCAGGCGTGAAGCTGCGGGATGTTCTGTTTCCGTCTTGGGTGCCTCGGCCTGGGGCAGGGTAATTTGGGTGAAGGGGATGATCCAACCGTGTTGATTGCAGGCTTCGACACAGGTGGCGCTGATCAAGTCCTTCAGGGCATTATGCCTCGGTGCGAGATCGCCATCCAGATCCACGACAATGCGGTAGTCCAGCGAGGATGCTCCGGCCGAAGTGAAAAAGACCTTCACGCTGAGAAGGTGCTCTTTGTCGATCTTTTCGATGAGGGCGCGCTGAATTGCGATCTCGAATAACTTGGGGACCTTTGAGATCGAGATCGTCTGGTGGCTGTAGTCGATTCCGAAAGGTACTTCCAAACGGAAGTTTTTGGAAAGGTTGGCCGGATGCAGGCTGAGAAACTCGGCGGTGGGAATGACCTTGCGGGTTCCTCCAAGTTTGACGAGGTGAACGTAGTCGGGAGTTTGTTGGAGAACCTTGCCAAAGGTATCATCACTCAGAAGGACCCAGTCGTCTTTCCGACAGGGGAACCAAAGCTCATCTTCGCCGTTGGGTCGTGAATGCAGGTCCATCAAATCCCTCATTGGGAGTCGGATCTTGCCCCCTTCGAGGGCGGGGTTGATGAGGGAAGTGTAGAGGTTGACCTTCTGAACTTCCCAGGGAATTCCCTCGTAGATGATACGTTCGTTTTGCCGCACGGTTCCGAGGTTCAGGATCATTTTTCCCTGCTCGAAGAATTGGGGGATGGTGTTTTTCCCGGTCCAGGCCACTCCGAAAAGGAAGAGGAGAGCAAAAGCGAGCAGGAGCCAGTCGTTGGCCAGGTAGAGCGTGAAAATAAAGGCAATGACTCCGCCGAGGAAGGAACTTGCCAGAAAGCCGAGATGGATCAGACGCGCGGTAAATGTTTCTCCTTTTTTGCGGGTTCGCGCCCCCACTTTCATGATGAGTCGATAGATCACCCGGATGATGAGAAGAGTGAGCGCGGTGACCCCGATGGCCATGAGGAGGTGGGCACCCCGGCTGCGGAAGAAATCTTGCACGAACTTGGAGAGGGACTCCAGGAAGGTGGGTGAGTCACGCTGAAGGTCATCGAGTTTGGCCTGTGCGATGCCGAGTTCGGTCTCGATTTCAAGTCGGATGCTCTTGATCTTTTTGGACTCTTTCCCGAGTGCTTCCTTCAACGGCAGGGGGTTGGTCGCGCCCATCGTTTTTTTGAGCGACGCGGCGGCTTCATTGAGAATTTCGAGTTTTTGCTGGAGCTCGTTGATCTCGGTCCTGAGTTCCTCGGCTTTTCTCGGAGCAGCGGTGATGTCGCGAAATTCCTGGATGATGGGTTTGAAGATCTCACGAATTTCTTCCTCGATCACAATGCTCCCGCTACTCATGTTGGGGAGGGCATCGACGTTGAGTCCCGAGGATACTTTGGAAAATTCCCCGTCGAGTTGATCGCTCTCGATTTGGAGGGCCTCAATTTTTTTGGAGGCTTCGGTTTGTTCGAAGTTCGTGTTGGGGAGATTGCCGGTGGCGAGTTCCTTACGGATATCCGCGATCTCGGTCGCGATGGATTCCTTGCGCAAAAGAATGCGGGAAAGAGCCTCCCGCTTCCGATCCAGGGAGGTCAGGGGAGGGGAATCTGCGGGGGCTTCTTGCGGGGGGGGAATCCTGCGCTCCCACGGGAATAAGGAGCAGAAAAATCAACGTCAGGATACGCAGAAGGGGCATAAAATCAATCTACAATTGTTTGGCGATGGTCAAAGCGAGTTTGTCGATCAGTCGGCTCTGCGCAGCCACAAGGGCCTCGAAGCCATCCCCTTGCAAGGGTTCGTGGAGAGTGGTGGTCTTGCTGGTGACGAGGCGGCTTTCGGGCAATCGGTAAACGCGCCACGAGGCTTCCAGGATGGCATCGCCTTCTGATGTGCCATGAAATTGACGGATATCGAGGGCGACCTGGTAGGTTAGATCGCCTTCGTGGTCCCAAGGGTAGGTGCGAATGTTGCCGGATCCTTTATGGCGTCCAAGGTTGGTGGCCAGGACGCGCGAAAAGTCATCCCCGAGGTCACCGGCCCATTCGTGCTGGTCGGAAATCTCCATCTTGTTGGGAGAGCTTTGGAAGACGATGTAGGGGCGCTCGATGAGGTAATTGGCGATATCGACCGGGCCGACGCCGATGCCCACGCCTCCGCTGGAGGGGGCTTTGCCGGCAGGCGAGAGGACGTAGAAATTTCGCTGGCTTGAGCAGGAAGCGAGCGCAAAGAGGGCTGCGAGAAAAAGGGCTGGTTTCAACATGAGAGGGAGAGGGGTTAGCGACGGGCGCGTGGGATTTTATTGCTGCTGGGATCTTTCCCGAAGAGAAGGGAATTGGGCTTGTCGGAGATTTCGTTTGCCATTTTATCGATGGATCTCACGGCATGTCTGAGTTCTTCCATGGTCCTTTTCAAGTCACCATAGATGGCGCCGTCGTTGGAGAGTGGCTCCAAGGATTTGTTGATGGACGCCAGGGTCTTGCGCAGGTCGGCCGGGATTTGTCGGGTGTCATCAGCTCCGAGCAGGTCGTTGAGGCCCTTCATCGTTGCCGTCATTTCTTGAAGGGTCGTTTGGGCGTCGGCAACCACGCCTTCCTTGGATGAGATGGCAAGGTTGATGCTGCCGAGGGTTTCGGTGGCTTCGTCCGAGGTGTTTTGGATCTTGGAGATGAGGCCATCGAGATCCATGTTGTTGAGCTTGTCCAGCAGGTTGGAGATCCGGTCCTGCAATCCGGTGAATCCGGTGTGGATGGTGGGGAGCAGGATATAGTCGCCTTCCATTTGCGTCTCGACCACCGGGGATTCGGGGTAGTAGTCGAGATCGACATACATTTGGCCGGTGAGGAGGTTCCCTGATTTCAGGGATGCTTTGAGGCCCTTTTGAAGTGCCTTTTCGAAGCCGCCCTGTCCTTCATCGAGGATACTGGGGGGGAAGTGGGTGGCCATGAGCCGGTCGTCGAGCTGTATCAGGACCGGGATATTCTCGATGTCAGTGTTCTTCATCAGATCATAAGAGATGCGCCCGACGCGGCCAATTTTGAGGCCGCGATATTCGACAGGTGATCCGACGCTGAGACCCCGCAATGATTCGTCGATGAGGATGAGAAGCTCCACCCCACCCATGAAATTACTTTGATTCGCGGCTTCCAGGCTTTCGAAGAGCGAGACCGAGGATGTGTCGGAGACGGGATCTCCGGGTGGGACACCCTCGGGGACTTCCACGGAGATTCTTCCGGCCACCAGGGAATCGAGCGAGGGGAGATCGAGGTCAAAGCCATCGGCGCCGACATGCAGGGAGATCCCGGAATTTTGCCAGAAAAGTGAATTGGTCGTGATCAGGTTGCTGAACCTTTTTTTGATGAAGACCCCGAATTCGACTATTTTGGTTTCAGGGTGGAAGGTATGGCTTTCGACCCGCCCGATAAGATTGTTTTGAAAATAGATTCCGCTTCCGATGGTGACCGAGCCCGGTTCTTTGGCGGTGAGAATCAATCGCAGTCCTTCGATGGAGGCCGGGGTGAGGGGAGGGGTTTCAAGTCCCTTGAAATCGCGGGCGCCCTTCGCCCCCGTCCCTGGATCGAGTCCGATGAAGGCACCTTTGATCAGGGTTTCAAGTCCCGAGACCGAGGCTCCTTCAACGCGTGCTTTCTCTACCCAGAACTGTGAGTCTTTTCGCACGAGGTAAAGTTGGTCCGGCTTGATTCGAACAGAAACTTCGACCTCAAGCTCGTCGGTGAGGCGGATGCTTTCCACGATGCCGACCTTGACGTTCCGGCATTTGACTTCGGTCTTGCCGGCAGTCAGTCCGTCTGCGGTCTCGAAGTGGAGGGTGATGATTTCGCCCTTCTCGTCGTAATTGCGTTTGACGAGCCAGCCTCCCAACAGGAGTGCGACGATGGGAATGATCCATACTCTGTTGAAGCGGCTGCCTTTGCGGACATCCGGTTGGATTTCGGGGGTTTGGTCGTTCATTTCGAGAGTGGCTTGTTTTGAGATTTGCGAATTTGATCCCAGATCAGTTTGGGATCGAAAGCATGGGCGGCGAGCATGGTCAGAACCACCATGGCGCCGAAGGCAATGGCGGCGGGCCCGGGCCGGATCGTCATTAAGTCTCCCATGTGGACGAGTCCGACGAGGATGGCGACCACGAAGACGTCAACCATCGACCAGCGGCCGACGAGTTCGGTGAGCCAGTAGATCCGGTTGGCGACGGGTGGGGCCATTTTGATTTTGCCGGTGGCTGCGGCGCAGAGGAAACCCAAGGCCAAAAATTTGAGCCCGGGAATCATGACGCTGGCGATGAAAATGGTAATTGCGACCGGATAAGCGTGCATTTCCCAGAAGGTGGCGACGCCGCCCAGGATGGTGCTGGGTTCTTCCACGCCCAGTTGGGTGACGAGCATGATGGGCATGAGGTTGGCGGGAATGTAGGCGAGGATGCCGGCGAACGCCAAGGCGAGACATCGTTGGACACTGTCCTGTTTGCGACCGTGAAGAGGAGTGCCGCACCGGGGACAATGATGAAGGGAAAGGTCCGAGACCTTGTCGCAGGTGTGACAAGCTGCCAGATTTTCGTCGAGAGCGGATTTCATGCTTTCCCCTTTCTCCGGCTCTCGGCCAGCTCAATGCGGTCCCAGAGTTCGATTTTGTCCACTCCGCCGACGGCACCGGCAATGCAAAGCATGAGTCCGGCCACGGACCAAAATCCGATCCCGAGTTCGATGTCGGCCAGTTTGATCAACTTGAGAAGGCTGACGATCGCGCCCAGAAAGAAGACTTCGACCATCACCCAGGGCTGCATTGAGAGGAACCATCTCATGATTCCGGCAGACCCCGGCAGACACTTTCCATGGGACAGCGGGATGCAGAGGTAAAGGAGGCTGATGATGAGGGCCACCGGTAACACGATCACGAAAATTGCCACCGTGCAGGCAATTATTGGTCCTCCGGATTCCCAGAGCATCACGACCGCGCCCGGCACGGAGACCGAGCTGATGTTGCCTTGGGCATCCATCGTGATGAAGGGAAAAATGAGGACGAGGGCGATCAAACAAAGTGCGGTGATTCCAAAAGCAATGGCCCGATGGATGCTATTGGGACGGTTGCGGTAAAGAACGGCCTGACATTGTTGGCAATGGGCTGCCAGACCCTCGTCCACAAGGAGAACATCGTGCAGGGTATCACAGAAATGACAAGCGACCCGGTGCTTCACTCCAGGAAGCCGTGGCCAGGTATGTTTGTGACGTGACATGCTCAATCTCAGAGTCTTGCCCGAGGCGCTTCGGTCGGGTTCAACCTCGAAAGGATCATAGCACGGAGATTTCAAAATGTGAAAAGAAACCTCATTTGCCTGTCCACGGTTAGGGTTGCTCTCTCAAAAGGGAGTTCCTAGTGTCGCTCTTGTGAACCTTGACGCCCTGCCATTTCCCGCCCGAAGGGATTCTCCTGCCATTGACCAAATCGGGGTCGAAGAGCGGGCCAAGCGGTTTTGTGCCCGTAGTCTTAAGAAGGAAACCAAGATGTCGGCGCTCAGGCTGGCGGTGACGATGCTCGATGTGACGACGCTCGAAGGTGCGGATTCGGTGGGCAAGGTGCGGCAGATGTGTGCCAAGGCGATGCAGCCACTCCTGGGTGATCCCGGCGTGGGGCCAGCGGCGGCGGTGTGTGTTTATCCCCGAATGGTGAAGGTAGCCGCCAAAGCGGTCGCAGGTTCCTCCGTGCTGGTGACGGCAGTGGCGACCCAGTTTCCGAGCGGGCAAATGCGGCTCAAGGAGCGTCTGACCGAGGTCCGCTATGCCGTTGGCGAGGGCGCCGATGAGATCGATATGGTGATCTCGCGCGGCCAATTTCTGCAGGGCGAATACCGTGCCATTTACGATGAGGTGGCTGCTTGCAAGGAGGCTTGCGGAACGGCCCATCTGAAGGTGATTCTCGAAACCGGGGAACTGACGACCTACGACAATGTTCGCTATGCCAGCGATCTCGCGATGGCCGCGGGCGCGGATTTTATCAAAACTTCAACGGGAAAAGTGCAGCCCGCCGCAACCCTTCCGGTGACCTTGGTGATGTTGCAGGCGATCGCAGATTTCTACGAGCGCACCGGGGGCATGGTGGGGATGAAGCCGGCCGGCGGCATTAGCAATGCCAAGCTCGCTCTGCAATACCTCGTCATGGTGAAGGAAGTCCTCGGCGAGAAATGGCTCACCAACAAGTATTTTCGATTTGGAGCCAGCTCGCTCACCAACGACCTGCTGATGCAAATCCGCAAGCAGGAAACCGGTCGCTATCAGAGCGGCGATTATTTCACCCAAGACTAAGGTTCATGAGTTCACACGATTTCATCCTCGGCAGCTACGCGCCCGCGCCCGAGTCCACCGATCACTTTTCCCTTAAAAAGAGTTACGATCTTTTTATCGGGGGAAAGTGGATCAAAGCCGCCACGCAATTTGAGACCATCAATCCGGCCACCGACGAAGTCATCGCCACTGTTGGGTTGGCCGGAAAGAGGGAAGTCAATCTCGCCGTTAAGGCTGCCCGCAAAGCCTACGATTCGGTTTGGTCGAAGATGCCCGCTGCCGAGCGCGGGAAGTATCTCTTCCGCATTGCCCGGCTTCTGCAGGAACGGGCTCGGGAATTTGCAGTCGTGGAATCGATGGACGGTGGCAAGCCGATCCGTGAAAGTCGTGACATTGATATTCCTTTGGCCGCCGCTCACTTCTTTTACCACGCAGGTTGGGCGGATAAGCTGGCCTATGCCTTCCCCGGTGCAAGGCCCACTCCGGTCGGCGTGGTGGGGCAGGTGATTCCGTGGAATTTCCCGCTCCTCATGGCCGCCTGGAAAATTGCGCCGGCGCTGGCTTGCGGGAATACCGTCGTTCTTAAACCCGCCGAGACCACTCCGCTCACCGCCTTGAAACTCGCCGAACTCTTTGAAGACGCAGGATTGCCTGCGGGCGTGGTCAATATCGTGACCGGGGCAGGGGAAACCGGGCAGACTCTTGTGGAGCATCCTGATGTCGACAAGGTCGCCTTCACCGGATCAACCGCCGTTGGGAAAGCGATCCGTCGTTCGCTCGCAGGCACTGGAAAACGCTTCACCTTGGAACTCGGAGGCAAGGCCGCCAATATCGTTTTCGAAGATGCGGCGATCAACGAAGCGGTGGAAGGAATCGTGAATGGAATCTTCTTCAACCAAGGCCATGTCTGTTGCGCGGGTTCGCGACTCTTTGTGCAGGAAAGCGTGGCCGACAAGGTGATCCGTAAGCTTCAGAAGAGAATGGAAACACTCATCGTTGGAGATCCCCTCGACAAAAATACCGACATTGGGGCGATTAACTCGCCCGAGCAACTAGCGCGCATCAAGGCACTTGTGAATGCCGGCGAGCAGGAGGGCGCATGCCTCTGGCAGCCGGAAGGCACGCTTCCCTGCAAGGGCAATTGGTTCAAGCCCACCCTCTTCACCGGGTGTGCGCAGAGTCACCGCATCGTGCAGGAAGAAATCTTCGGCCCCGTTCTCGCAATTCAGACCTTCCGCACGCCCCAGGAAGCGATCACCAAGGCCAACAATACTCCCTACGGGCTCAGTGGCGGTGTTTGGACCGACAAGGGCTCTAAGATTTTCAAAATGACGACCTCGCTGAATGCCGGGGTTGTCTGGGCCAATACCTTTAACAAGTTCGATCCCGCCTCGCCTTTTGGGGGATACAAAGAAAGCGGAATGGGCCGCGAAGGCGGTCTCCAGGGGCTTTCCGCTTATTGCAATCTTGAACTCTAACAGCTGGGCGACTATGAAAATTCCAAAAACCTATAAGCTCTTCATCGGAGGCAAATTCCCCCGCACCGAGTCCGGGCGCATCCTCGAAATTAGGGATGCCCAAGGACAACTCATCGCCAATACCGCCCGCGCCAGTCGAAAGGATTTTCGCGAATCCGTGGTGGCCGCCCGCAAAGCTGCCGGAGGCTGGGCCGATGCCACCGCCTACCTCAAAGGTCAAATTTTCTATCGGATCGCCGAAGTCCTTCAGGGACGCCGTGCGCAGTTCGTCGAAGAACTGAGCGGGCAAGGGGTCGAAGACGCGGGGGCTGATGTCGATGCCGCCATCGATCTCCTCGTCCACTACGCCGGCTGGAGCGACAAGTTCCAGGCGCTCTTTTCCTCCGTCAATCCGGTGGCCTCCTCGCACTTCAATTTCTCCGCTCCCTCGCCGACCGGAGTGGTTGGGGTGATCGCCCCTTCGGCGCCGGGATTGGCGGGCTTGGTCTCGGCCCTCGCGCCCGTGATCGTGGGAGGAAATTCTTGCGTGGCATTATCGACTCTCTCCGCCATTTCCTTTGCGGAAGTGCTCGCAACATCCGACGTCCCAGCGGGTGTCGTCAATCTTCTCACCGGAGATCGGGCCGAATTGATCCCGGAATTTGCGAAGCACATGGACGTCAACGCCCTGCTTTTATGCTCGGATGACTCCGCAGACCAGCGGCTGGCTGAACTTGAAGCCGCTGAGAATCTCAAACGAGTCTCAGTGCAAGCGGACGGGGTGCTTGTGCCCAGTCCCTATCACATTCTTGACTTCCAGGAGGTGAAGACGACCTGGCACCCGGTTGGGGTGTAGTGAGATGGGACCCCGGATAAATTTGGTCTATCGCCAGCCATACGGGCGTTGCGCTACTCAAGGTGAAGTCGAACGAACGGCGCCGGTCACCGGCTGACGGTCCCGAGATCGGGTGTCATGTCTTAATTAATTTCGGGTTTGGGCGTCTCCGGTTTTGAGCTGGTCGATGCTCGCGTGCGTAGAGAGTTTGCGTGTCCCTGTATTTTTTAGTTCCGGGGGAGGCGAGTCATAGTGGAAAAAGGAGTGGGGACATTCCTGTCCCCGTTTTGAGGAATCATCTTGGGGTCTGGAAAGCCCCCTCACCTCGATCCCGCGCCGTTGCGCATTCTCGTCGCAGAATGTCTGACATCTTGGGTGTGACATCTTGTGTGTGGCAGCTTGGGTGTGACAGCTTGGGTGTGACATCTTGTGTGGACATCTTGTGTGGACATCTTGTGTGCAGTCCCGAAGGGATGCAGGCATTTAGCCGCCAGCCTGGGCTGGCGGTCCCAAGCACCATCGATTCAGGAAGCTCCGAAGGTGCGCAGGCAGACTCCAAGCGTTTCTTCGCAATTGTTGAGAGGATTCCGGCACCATAAGAACCTCGCTTTCTCCTCGGGCTTTCCAGTCTCTTTTGGACTTGCTTTTTCGATATCGATGGCCCTCAATGATAGGAATCTTCTCCCGTCGATTTCGAGCAAACGACCACCTCGTCTTTCGCTCCGCTGGAGTTTCTGAATGCAGCGAATTCCGTGACAAACCCTTACTTTAGGACGCGGATGTAAGTAAAGAGATCGGCGATTTGCTCGGGCGAAAGGTGGTCGATGAGTCCCTCGGGCATGAGGGAGGATTTAGTGATCTTGTGTTGAGCGACCTTCGTGCGGGGGATGACCTGGATGGCGGTGCCGACGGGTTGGATGCTGAGGTTCTCTTCGGTTTCTCCGACGAGTGAACCGCTGACTTTTCCACCGTCTTTGAGGATGATATCGTGGCGGTAGTAGCCGCTCTCCATCTGGGCGTTTGGGGTGAGGATATTGTGGAGGAGGGCCTCGGTGGACATGGCTCCGGCACCGGAGAGGTCGGGGCCGATGATGCCGCCGGTGTCACCGACCTTGTGGCAGGCCAGACAGGTGGCGAAGAGAGTTTTGCCTTTTGCGGCATCGCCCGGTTGGTCGGCAAGGCGGAGGTATTTGTCGAAGGTCTCACGCGTGGCTTTGGCGGCCTGGGAAGTGACGAGTTTTGGTGAATCGTCGGTCAACTTGATAGCTGCCTGGCCGCGGAGTTTGAGATTTTTCGAGTCGCCGGAGAAGCGGTGAACAAGGGTCTGTGGCAGTGCTTCGGGGTATTCCGTTTGGAAGTCGGAGCGGATTTCTTCGGCGGTTCTTTCGCGGTTCCAGATGCGATACTCGCGAATTTGGAACGCCGATCCTTTTGAGACATTTGATTGGCCGATTTTGAGATCGAGGAGATCGTTTTTGAAGGGTTTGGAAGTGGCGGTGTCGAGAATACCATCGAGGTAGAGTTTCATGCCGCCGTTTTCATCGCGTGTGATGGCGCAGTGGGTCCAAAGATTGGCGACCATGGGACGGGTGGCGACAATGAGGTCGGCAACGGAGGCCCCGCCATAGACGCGGAGAGTGCTATCGTAGAAGTTGAAGTCGGGTCCGCTGGTGCCGCTGCCCAGGAGGGAGTCGTTGTTATCAATTCCGGGTGCCAGTTTAACCCAGGTTTCGACAGTGAAGGCTCCCTTGAGAGTGATGGCCTCGTCGATGGCATCGGCGGGATTTCCGGTGAGTGCGATGACGGGTTGAAGGAGGTCCGGCGAGTTTTTGAGGATGATTTTGACATCAGGGTGGCTCGCTCCGAGCACGGCGACGATGCTTCCGAGGGCATCGGAGGTAAGGCCCTTGAATTGGCCCGCTGCCGCAGCCTGGGTGAGGGTGAGGGCTTTTTCTTTTTGGGAGGTTAGCCCGTGGATGACGAGTTGGCGGAGGTCCCCGGGGAGGGCGTCCCACTCTTTTGCGAGGAAGGTGACAATGTCCGGGTCCTGCAAGGATGCGAGGGAGATCAGGGCTTCCCGTTTCAGGGCGAGGTCTGCCGAGCGATAGTATTTTTCGAAGAGTGAACGGTCGGTGGAACCCAGTTCACGGAGGGCGGTGATGACACTGAGCGTTTCGGGTTGCGAACGCTCCGCCGAGTTAAGCCAATTGCGGATGGGAGCTTCGAGATTCTTGAGTCGGAATTTGGCGGCGAGGCGGATGATGAGCCGTTGGTTTTCGAGCGTCGTTTTTGGGAAGATTTTGAGCGAGGCATTGCCAACCAGCTTGGAAAGCGAGGGGTCGGCGGCCAGATTGGGATCAACGTTCTCAAAAGATTTGAGAAGGGAGACTTGTTGGTTTGGGTTGGCAAGGATGCTTGCAAGGGCTGCCGAGACCTCCGGTTGATTGAGCTGGCTGCCGAGGAGGCTGAGTTCGCCGGGGCTGAGAGGGCGGCCCAGGCGAGGAACGGCCTTGGCGAGTTGGGAGGCTGCGACCTCGGGTTCGAGCGATTGGATCGCAAGGAGGAACTGCTCGGAAGAGAGGGTTTTGACGGCCTCGCTTTCGAGCATTTTTTGAGTTGCGGGACGATGGCTTTCCATGGCCCAGCGGGCAAGGTAGCGCTCGAAGGTGCGGTCGTAGGCGTCCCAATCATTGGTATTGAGGGGCGTATTTCCAAGACGGGCAGCCAGGGTCATCATGGCGGGGGTGGTTTTTTTGTGGGAGCGCAGGGCATTGGCGAGGGCGGCGCGCACGCGGCGATGATCGGTGGGGGCGTCCTTGGTGATGGCGAGGAAGTCAGCTTCGGGAAGGCTGAGTTCTCCGGCGATGCGGATGCTCTGGTAGCGAAGGGAGGGGTGGGGATCCTGAGCGAGGTTGCGGAGGATGGCGGGGGTGACTTCGCCCATTCCTTCGAGGGCCCAAAGAGCGGCACAGCGTCGGGAGAGGGAGGCCTGGGAATCGGTAATGGTTTGCGTGAGGAGAGGAATGACGGAGTGGTCATCGCGGTCGGAAAGTTCGTGCCAGGCGAGGCGGGAGAGGAGGGCATTGGGGCCGCCGAGATAGGTCGCGACTTCATCCGAAGGAAGCTTGGTGAGGTTGGGCGGGGTGGTGTGCTGTTGGCTGTGATGGCGGATGCGCCAGATGCGTCCGCGCGTTTTGTCACGATCGGGGTGGCTGCGTGGGACCTCGTTGTGGGAGATGATTTTGTTATACCAATCGACGACATAGAGGCAGCCGTCGGGGCCGAAGTGGGCGGCGATGGGGCGGAACCACTTGTCGCCGGAGAGGAGGAAGTCGTCCTGTTTTTGGTAGGAGTATTGTCCTTTGTCGTTCGTGGTGACCGTCATGATCTGGAGACGGTTGGTGATGGGATTGACGACAATGAAAACCTCGCCTTCGTATCCGAGTTGAAAAGGGCTGCCTTCATCTTCGACGAGCGCGAGTCCGCTTAGTCCGGTGCCACCCATTTGCGGGCCATTGGTGGAGGGGAGAATATTGGGAGCGTATGAGCGGAGTTTATCCTGGGAACCCGTGGGGTAGTGGGTGCCTGGTTCGAATTCGGTGACGGGAATGCTAATGTCGTTGGCTTCCTGGAGAAAGACGCGGCCATCGCGGGTTTGGGAGAAGCCCCAGATGTTGTTCGGCCCGTGTGTGAGGAGGTCGAAGTCGGAACCATCGGGCCTCATGCGGGCAAGCTTGCAGTGATTGAAGGTAATGCTTGTCGAGCCGTTGGCGAAGGGTTCTCCCGATGGTCGCTGGACGTTCGAAGCATTGAAAAGCCCTTGGGCCAGAGAAATCCAGCCTCCGGGCATGCGTTCGAACTGGTGAGGAAAAAGGTGTGAATCCTGGATCCCGAATCCAGTGAGGACGGGGTCAAAGCCGTCTGCTTTTCCATCGCCGTCAGTGTCGCGGTAGTGACGGATTTCATGGCCGTATTGAATGAGGGCACCATCTTTCCAGGGGAGGATGCCGAGTGGGATGACGAGGCCCCCGGCAAAGACGCGCGGGGTGTGCGGGCCGGGTCCGGAGGGATTGTCAAAGACGAGCGCTTGATCCGTTCCGCCGTTTGCGAAGAGGGCTTCGGCGGCGTCCTTGCTCTCGTTGGCATCGATGGGGTATTCGCGCGCGGTGGTGGTCCACATGCGACCGGCGGCATCCCAGACCACGGTGATGGGTTTGCTGACGCCCTCTTCTTCGCTGGCGACAAGCTCGGCGGTGAATCCGGGGGCGATCTGGAAGGTCGACTTTTCTTCCTCCGGAGTGAGGGGACTGGGCTTGCTGGTCGCTTTGCTTTCCCAATGAAGGGCGCCGGGAGTGGGAGCGAGTTCCTTGATGGTGATATTTTTTACGTGGACCTCGAAGGTTCCACCGCTGTGGGCCTGGAAACCGATGAGCCCGTTTTGGGAGATCCCGGGAGCGCGTTCGAGGTAATCGAGGGCGGCGACACCGTTGATCCATGAGCGGATCCGGGGGCCTTCGCAGACGATGCGGTAGTGATTCCAATCCCAATCATTTGTGACCTTGCTGAGGGCCCCGGGGTTGACTGGTTCAGCGATGACCCGGTTGCGACGGGACTCGTCGTAAATTTTGCCCCACCAGCCGATCCCGGCATCGACTTGATAGCCTTTCATTTCGGAATTGTTGGGGACCCGAATGCTGCGAACCTGGATACCGGAGTTCATGAAGCCGGTTCCCTTTTTGAGTTTGATGTCGAATTCGAATTCGAAGTTCTCGTAGGTTTTGTCAGTGGCGAGGAAGGTGTTGTGTGGGACCTTCTTTTCCATCGATCCGCCGATGATCATGCCGTCGCGGGTGGTCCACCACTGTTCCTCGCCCTGACGGACATTCCAGCCGTTGAGGGTTTTTCCATCGAAGAGGGAGACTTTTTCGGCATGGCCGAGGCAGACGGAAAGGAAGAGCAGTGAGAGGATTTTCATAGCGGTCGGGAGAGTAGTTAAAGATTTAGAGTTTTGCAGAGAATTCCGGTTTCACATCGAAGTCAAAAACAACGAGTCGTTCGAGGCGGGGCTGGACCAGCGCGACCCGTTTCAGGTGCTCGGGGTGGGGGAGGTAGGCGTCACGCGATTCGGGAGTGTCGAAGGTGATGATGAAGCCGTGGGTGTAGCCGTCGTCGAGTCCTTCGTCGGATTTGTAAGGGCCGTGTTCCATGCTGAGGAGGCCGGGGATGAGCCCGACCATGGCCCGCATTTCTGCGAAACATTCGTCGATTTCGGCGTCGGTGACGCCTTCCTTGAATTGAAATACTCCAAAGTGTCTGGTCATGTTTTTTTAGGTTGTGTGGGAATTGATGAGGGAGAGGAGTTTATGGGCCGCAGCTTCGGCGAAGATTTTGCTGTTAATTTCTTCGTCGAGGTCGATGACTTCGCAGCGGGCGTGTTGGTGGAGGGAGTCGAAGAGAGCTTGGTCTGCTTTGGCATCATGGAAGGGTTGTTCTTTCGCCGAGATGATGGAGATGGCCTTCCTTGGAATGAGGATCGCGGTGGGAGCGGGGTTGGCGTTGGCCTTTTCGGCGAGGATGCGGCCAAGCTCCCGGCACTCTTCGGCATTGGTCCGCAGTAAAGTGACCTGAGGATTATGAATGTAGAGGTTGCGGCCTTCGTGCTCGGGCGGGAGGGTTTCGCGTTCGCCGTAGTTCGCCATGTCGAGACATCCGGGAGCAACGACGGCGGGGACGCGGGCCTTGGTCATGGCGTCCATGCGGGTTGGGCCGGCGGTGAGAGTTGCGCCGAGCAATTCGTCGGCCCACTCGGTGGTGGTGAGGTCGAGGACTCCCGCGACCATGCCGGATTCGATGAGTGATTCCATGGTCTTGCCGCCGGTTCCGGTGGCGTGGAAAATGAGGACCTCGTAGCCGGCCTCTTCCAAAACCTTCGCGGCGATGTTGATGCAGTCGGTGGTGTTGCCGAACATGCTGGCGGCGATGATCGGCCTGTCTGCATCGGTGGTTAGCGTGGCTTCGACCATGCCGCAGATTGCTCCGGCGGCACGGGTGAAGATGGTTTTGGAAATGCGGTTTAACCCGGAAATATCGACGATGGACGGCATCATGGTGATGTCTTTGGTGCCGATGTAGTGAGCTGTATTTCCGGATGCCAAGGTTGAGACCATGAGCTTGGGGAAGCCGATGGGAAGGGCGCGCATGGCGGCGGTTCCGAGGGCGGTGCCTCCGCCTCCGCCGAGGGAAATGACGCCGTCGATTTTTCCGTCGGAGGCGAGTTTGGAAAGAAACACAGGCGCGGCTTTGGACATCGCGACGACGCATTCGCCGCGGTCTTTTTTGTCGATGAGAGTTTGGAGGTCGAGATCGATGGAAGCGGCGACTTCGAAACGGGAGACATCGGGTTCGACCTGGGGATCACCTCCGGTGCCGAGATCGATGAGGAGAACGTCGTGTCCATTTTTACGAATCAAGTCGGCGACGAAGGCGTGTTCGTGCCCCTTTGAATCGAGAGTTCCTAAGACGGCGATGGTCATGACTTTAATGGATTCGTTTTACGGGGATGGATTTAAACTGACGGGTGAGGTCGGTGAGGGGTTGCTCGATGGCCATGCGTTCGAGGCTGGAGGCACCGACAAATCCGACGGCGTCGGTGTGTTCGCAGACATAGGCGGCATTTTCCGGGGTGAGGATGGGGCCGCCGTGGGACAGGATCATGACATCTTTACGAACCGAGTGGGCGGCCTCGCAGATTGCTTGGGTGGCCTTGACCGCGTCATCCATGGAGACGGTGGCATCCGTGACGCCGATGGAACCACCAATGGTGCAGCCGGCATGGGCGATGATGACATCGGCTCCGGCCTCGGCCATGCCCTTTGCTTCCCCGGGAGTGACAACGTAGGGAATGGTGAAGAGGTCCATCTGATGGGCGAGGGCGATCATCTCGATTTCCTTCTGCACACTCATGCCGGTTTCTTCAAGGGTCTGCCGGTAGGAACCATCGACAATGGTGTGGGTGGGGAAGTTGTTGACGCCGGAAAATCCCATCTCGATGACCTGACGGAGGAAGTGCCACATACGGCGGCGAGGATCGGTGGCGTGGACTCCGCAGATGACGGGGATTTCCCCGACAACCGGGAGCACTTCGAATTCTCCGATTTCCATCGCGATGGCGTTGGCATCTCCGTAGGACATGAGGCCGGCGGTGGAACCGGCTCCGGCCATGCGGAAGCGGCCCGAGTTGTAGACAATGATGAGGTCGGCCCCGCCCTTTTCGATAAATTTAGCTGAGATCCCGGTGCCGGCTCCGGCTCCGATGATTGCTTCTCCCCTCGATAGAGTATCGTGAAGACGATCGAGTATTTCTTGTCGGGTGTAGGGGTTTCCGACCCCGGTCCATGGATTTGGCATAGCGTGATTCTAGTGAGGATTCGTTTGGTATGCAGGTTGAATGATTCCTACGGATTTGGAACGCGCAAATCGGCCACAATCGCATGCGGATTTTCCACATGCTCTCAAAATTTGCCTGTCCGTTTGGTTCGGAGGTGATTGACTAACGACCACCGCAATTTTTTTAACGTGCCCGAAGAGAAGACCAACCCCAGTCATTTGAAGAATATTCGTGTTCTTGGAGATCGGACTCGAGTTCGAGTGGTGCGTGCAGGCGATGATGATGCCCGTGATTGGCTGCAGAAGGCTCCCGTTTGTCCACTTCTTGCCCAGCACCATATCATTCATGTTGGAATCATGGAGGCGCGGTCACCTTTTGAGATCGTGAGGACGGATCAATCGGGAACGTTTATGATGGCCTGTCTTTCGGGCGAGGGATCGATTCTGGTGGATGGTTCGTGGAAGAGTGTGAAAGCGGGCGAGGCTTGTTTACTTCCGCCCTTTGTGGCCAATGCCCTGAAGTGTGTGGACAACAAGGCGTGGAATTTTTGTTGGGTCCGGTATCTTGAAAGCAAGGAGACAGCTCCCATCGTCAGTTCGATTTCCCCGGTGCGCGGCAAGTATCACCCGTCCCCGCTTCATTTTGCGATTGAGGGACTTCTTGCGGAGTGTGGAGCCAAGGGAGCACCCGCGCTGGAGCATCAGTGGGTGGAGTTGATTCACCAATACGTCATGCGCTTTGCGCAACCACATCAGACGGATGATCGCCTTTGGAAGTTGTGGCAAGGGGTTGAGGCCCAATTGAGCTATCCTTGGTCACTCGCGGAAATGGGAGAGCTGGCTTGTGTCAGCGGTGAGCATTTGCGGAGGCTTTGCAATAAAGCGCTGGGCCGGAGCCCGATGCAGCAATTGACCTTCCTCAGGATGCAACGGGCGAGTCAACTTCTCTCGGAGACCGATGAAAAAATCGAAACCATCGCGAGGATGACCGGCTACAAGAATGCTTTTCATTTTTCCAATGTCTTCGTGGACTGGGTCGGAGTGCGTCCTTCCGAGTTTCGAGGATAGATCACCGTGTCATTGCCCGGAGGCGCACAAATTGGCGGGGCTCCGCTGAGAGGGGGAGAGGGGTCTGATAGGTCATTTTGGTTGTGCCGTCACCCTGGTTGATACGGGATTGAAGATCGGCAAAGGTGAGTGGTGTCCAGTTGACAAGATTGGTGGAGTATTCCGCGATGACGAGAGCATCGTCGCTCACGAGATTCCGCAGGAAACTCACCTGGAATGCGTCGCCGATGATGATGGGAGTGGTCGTACCCCGGAGGGCATAGGGTACGAGTTGGTCTGCCGTTCCTGTGAAGAATTGACCGTCGTCACTCCCGGGTGTTCCCCCGAGGTCGGCGCTTGTTCTCCAGTGAAGAGGTGAGTCGGGGTCGGAGCCGGAAAAGACCAGGCTGTATCCGCTGCCGTCGGCACTTTCGGGCCAAGGATTATTGTCGCCATAGGTGAAGTCGGCGATGGTGCTGCTGTCGGTGGCTTCGAAGCGAACATGCTCGCCGCTGTTTTTGAGTTGGCCGAGAAACTCTCCCGCGATGGTGGCAAGGCCTGATCCGTATCGAAATTCAAAGGCTGCTTGATTTGCGACGATAATCAGGCGGTCACCCGGGGCGAGGGTGATGCCTTGTGGGAAGGTGAAGTCCACTCCGTCGGTGAATCTGGTGCCGCTGAGGTCGATGTCGGTGGCATCGCTCACGTTGAGAATTTCGATGAACTCGAAGGCGTTACGATCGGCGAAGCCCGCCGCGATTTCAGAAGCGGTGGGTCCGGCAGGGTGATAATGAAGTTCGCGGATAATGGTGTTATCGGCATTGGCGAGCGTGATGGTGCTGGTGTTCGTCACGGTGATGGAATCACTTCCCACTTCGAGGCCTTGGTTGTTGTATGCTTTCACCGTGAGCGGATTGGGTCCAATGGAAATGGGGACGGTAATCAGCCATGAGTCGGTATCGATCCAGGTTACGGGACGAGGGATACCATCGACGTCGATGCGAAAGACATCGATCCAGCCATTTCCGGCGAGGTCAACGGCACTGTCTCCTTCTGAAAAATCGTTGCCTCCATTGGTGGTGATGACAAAGGGAATCTCGGATGGGAGGCTGCCTTCGGTAAAGGTGGCCCTTCCCGAAATATAGCCCGGCAATCCGGTGAGGCCGTTACCAGTGAGGGTGCTGAAGTGAGAGGCCCATGAATTGGTGTAGGTGCTGTTGAAGGTGGTTTCGATAAGGTCGTTGAGGTGTCCGTCAAAGAGTCTGCGGTATGGTGGAATGGCGAAGAGTTTGGTGACGGAATTTCGGTCGGGAGTCACCGACGAGGTGGTGCCCAATTGAAAGGAGCGATCGAGATCCCACTGGAAGATGATGATTTTTTGGTCGGTGGGGCGGACATAGTAGCGGAAGTTGTGTTCCCAAATTCGACTATAAATATCGTCGGTGCCATTGAGGGACATCATGGCAAAAGTGCGCATCCATTGATCGACATCGATGAGGTCATCGAGGGCTGTTTGGAGGGCGGTGCCATTCAGTTCCATCGCCTGGTTGAGGGCGACGAGTTGGCGGTAGTCATCGCGCCCGCGTGCCGAGCGGATTTGGAATCCCCATCGATAAGGCTCCTTGTCGAGGCCGCGGTCCTCGAGGTCGTAGCGTCCTCCGGTGTGGTTGTAGGGATTGCCGATTTTCAGACCCTCGGGTCCACCGTTGGTGCCGTTGGGATTGTAGAGGAGTTCGTGATTAAAAAGAGTCCCGGTCTCTTCAGCGTCGGGGAAAAGTCCGTCGAAAAAAGTTCCGGTGTGACGTGCCATTGAGAGGAGGCCAATGCCCCGGTCGCCGGTGGTCGGAGTGATGATGTGGGCGACGTCATCGTAGAAGGACGCGGAGGTTCCACCGGCCCGGTTCATGAGATGCTTTGCGAGAATTTCCTTCAGGTTCGGGCTGCGTTCCACCGAGACGGTCTCGTGAACTCCCCGGAAAAGGCGATCGGGTTGGAAGCGGATATTGAAGCCGTAGTGTTCGCTGTTGAATCGACCAAACGCACTGGCTTTCAGCCTGAGGCCTACGTTGTAATAGACCTTCTCTTCGTCCTCAATGACGGTGACCGGGAAACGGTCGTTGCTCAATCGATTGGTGTTCGTAAACAGGAAGGACCGGTCGCGGTTGGACATCACAATGCGAAAGTTGTGTCTCACGCCCGAGTTGTCGGCGAGGCCGTCCTGGACCTTGAAAAAGGCTCCGCCGCCGGACCCGGCGGACGGGTAAAAGGAGGTGGCGGAAGCGGTGTCGATGGCTTGCACGTAGAATCGAACAATGCTGCCGGCCGATTGACCGGGGATGGTGCCGGAGTATGTCCCGTCTCCGTTCGAGGTCATGGCAGAGTTTTGGAAGGAGGCGTCGTTGACCGAATAAAAGAGGGTGGCATTGTTCACTCCATCGGGATCGTTGGCCGAAATCGTGGCGGTGGTTGCCTGGCCGGAGTTCGGAACGACGGGGAAGTGGGACAGCCTGTCAAGAGCCGGTCCCGCATTTGAGACCGAGGTGGAGTTGATTGCACCGGGTGTTCCCCAGGTCGTGGCGACGGGGAGAAGGTGGGTCTTTTGGAGGAAGTTGAAATAGAGGCGGGTGTTGACCTGGTTGGAACCGGTGAGCCACTTCGCACGAAAGGTGATGCGGTAGGTGCGGCCCGGAACGACCCGCTCGCTGGAAGTGAAGGTCGTTTCGAGCTTGTTGTGTTTGTCCTCGGTCGGGCCGGTCGCGACGACGTGCAGGCATTGGTTTCCGGCGTCATCGGGATCGGTCACCACGACTGTTTTGCCATGGCTGCCGTGGGTTCCGACGGCCCGCCACTTGTCGGCGGTGGAGCCAAGCGAATCGCTTTCAAAGTCACCGTTTTGGATGAACTCAAGACTGCCGTTTTCAATCACGCTGACGTCATCGAGAAGAAATTCCCCGGCATCGAGAAGGGCAATCAGGAATTCGTGGTAGACATTATTTCCAATCCCGTCGTTCACGGCGATTCCTTCATAGGTGAAGGTCTGCCAGCCGGTTCGGGAAGATTCATCGCTGGGGGACCAGGACCCTGCGACTGCGTTGTCGGAATCGGGATCACGGAGTTCGAGACTGGATCCTCCGCCATCCGCTGCGGAATGCCATTTCCCCGAGTCAAAGTAGCGGACTTGATCGACCGGGTTGGTGCTGGCATCGCGAAGGGTGAGTGATTCCCCGCTGTTTGAAAGTTGACCTGAGAAGTTCCCCACGATGTTGATGCCAGGGTGCTTCCCTCCGAGGGCAAGGGCGTCCTTGGCCAGGACGAGGTATTCTCCCGCTCCGAGAGTCGTGCCCGGTTCGAAATTGTAGGAAATTCCTCCGTCGAGCGCCCAGTCACTCAGGTCGACCGGGGCTCCGCTGCGGTTAAAAAGTTCGATCCATTCTTCATCGCGTTCGGCATAGGCGTGGTAGAAGATCTCGTTGATGACGATGCGATCATGCAGGTTCACGAGATTGGGCGAACCCATGGTGAGTGAGGGCGGGCGGAGCCATGGTCCCGAGCCATCGGGAAAGCGGGCTTGAGGCGAATTATCAGCGCGGAGGGTATCAATGAGTTGTTCTTTGCCGGCCGTGTAAAAAAAGAGGCGATCATTGTCGGCGGGGGCGAAGCCGAGAGTGGTGGCCTTGATTGTTTGAAACTGACCCGGAGCCAGAGTGGAGGCCGGGAAGAGGTAGCCGGGGTGCGTGGGGTCCGAAGAGGCGATGATCAATCCATTGAGCGAAATTGGAGAAGTTCCGTGGTTGAGAATCTCGATTTCGAAGATGGAAGCATTGACGGAGGAGGTCTCGTTGAAGGCGAGGGTCGGCGGACTTCCGAAAGTGTTGTCACTTCCCGGGGAACCGTTGGCTTGCCCGCTGGTGCTCCAGTTTTCGGGATGTCCGGTGCCAGTGGTGGGATCGATTTTGGCGAGAGTGAAGCCGGAGCCGTCGGGGCCTTGCGGCCATGGATCGGTGTCTGAGAAGTCGAGCACGTCCATGATGCGACGGCCTTCGAGACCGGGGTGGGCGATGCCGATGGGAGGGGAAGTGAGGGCTTGTTGTTCGAAGATTTGAAAGCCGGCCCAATTTCCTTCCGAGACAGATCCTTGGGTCGCACTTCCCTTGATTACTCCCGCCGCGCTGGCAGTGATGTTGTTGAGGGACAGGCCCGCACTGTTTGCGGCGAAGGCGGTTTCTCCAGAGAGCGAGCCATCGCCATCGCGGTCAAGGGTGAGACTGATGTCCCGGCTCACGCCACCATATCCATAAAAGGTGTAGGTTTCTCCCGGTGCGAGTCCGGAAATTTCCCAGGTGATGCTGGAGTCGGAATTCCCGGCATTGAGGAAAAGGTAGTCAGAGACGAGGGCATTTCCATTTTGGCTCCAGCCGGTGATGGTGCCGGTGATGGAAAACGACACGCTTGAGGCCGCGCCAGCGCTGTCGACGAGATTCATCGTGGGATCGGTGGCGGTGCCGCTGTGTCCGGGAATGGTGAAGGCATTCCAAACACCGCCGAGGCCCGAGTTTGCCTCGGTGCCATTCATGGGATTTGGGGGGGAGAGTTGTCCGAAACTCCCTTCGTTTCCATCGCCCTGGAGATCGACACTCCAAAGTTTTTCAGGAGGGAGATTGGGCACCGCCGGAGCCGCCGTGCTAAAAGAGCGATTGTTGTTGTAGAGGAGAATGGGCTTTCCCGAATTCGAGAGACCCCCCCCGTATGGACCCAGCGACGAGCCGAAGCCGGTTGCTCCTGAGAGTGAGGAAGGGTCTTTGGCAATGACGAGATACCCGCCTCCACCAAGGACCGTTCCTTCGGGAAAATCGAAGGTGATGTCCCCGTCAATTTTCCAATTCGAGAGATCAACATCGACCGCCAGTTGATTGTAGAGTTCGACGTATTCGAGGGCCGATTGATCTCCGTAGGGGTGGTAGTGGATTTCGTTGAAAACAACCACGCTGTCGATGGCCGCGATTGGGAGGGAGCTGAGAAGAAGGACTTGGAGGATCTTGTTCATGGAAAGTTGCGGAGAAAAGAAGAGGCAGTCTGGCGACTACCCCCTGCGGATGACAGCGAAATTTTAGGAATGCTCAGCGTTTTACGACAACCCGGTAAGCCTTGAAGGGCGTTGCCCCTGGCACATCGACAGTGGCGCTGGTGGTGGGGTTCACGGAAGCGGTGAGACCACTGGTGACGGTCGCCCAATCTTCAAGATCGGTTGAGCCCTCCACCGAGTAGATTTTCCCGGGGACACTGGTCCAGGTCAAATCGACGGAATCTCCGTCATGGAGAATATGGGTCACTCGAAGGAAGCTGGTGGGATCGAGCGGATCGGTTCCAGCAGCGCGAACTTCGGCTCCGTCGCTCTGACCATCGCCGTCGGTATCGGGATTGAAGCGGTCGGTTCCAGCAGCGTTCTCGGCGTTGTCGCTCAGGCCATCCAAATCTGTGTCAATGAGGACGGCGTCCTCGGTGGATGCCAGTTGCCATCCTCCCCAGTTTGCCTCTCCGGAATTTCCAGCGGCAATTGCGCCAATGATCTTGCCGGTGGCGTCGCTCGTTACGGCGAACTCAAATCCTGCCCCGGGCACACTGGTGGGAGTTTCGTCGGTGAGGAGCCCATTTCCGTTGGTATCGACGGTCAGGAGCATGTCTCTGCCGATTCCACCATATGGATAGAAGATGAACTCAGTAGCGGCGGGTAATCCGGAGATATCCCAAGTAGCCGACAGGTCAGCGAAGCCGGCGTTTACGAAAAGATAGTCATTGGTAATTGCGTTTGCTCCTGGAGGATTCGACCAGCTCGAAACGATTCCAGTGACGGTGAAGGTGACGGCTGTCTCTTCGCCGAGGGCATTCACCAGACTCATGCTGGGGTTTGTCGCAGTTTGGTCGTGTCCGGGAATATTAAAGGCGTTCCACTCTCCGGAGTAGATCCCCGAGTTGCGATCGCTCCCGGTCATGAGAACCGGATTGCTAGGGAAAACCCCTGGGATTCCCTGCATATCGACACTCCACAATGAGGGAGAAGGCTCTGGCGTGCTAGTATTACTTGTGGGGTCTGTTCCGTTCGTGATCTCGAACCCATCACTGGCTCCGTCAAAATCAGAGTCGTAAATATTTGGGTCGGTTCCGGGTTGGCCGGAAGGATTGCCTGCGTCGTAAGGAAGATCCGGATTTTCGACACCATCGAAGAGGCCGTCTCCATCAGTGTCGGGATTGAGGGGATTGGTTCCGGTTCCCTCGGTGGCACTGGTCCAAAAGCCTGTGTTATTTTCGACGCCGTCGTTATAGCCATCCGTGTCGGTATCCGATTCCCGGGGGTTGGTTCCTGTGGCTTGTTCGACGAGGTTGTCGAGCGAGTCGGTATCAGGGTCTCCGCTTGCGCCGTTTATTCCGGAGTCGTCATTGGGGTCGAGGTTGTGATCGACCTCAAATTTATCCAGCAAGCCATCGCTATCGCTGTCGTTCGAGGTGGGATTGGTATTATGGGTATTGATCTCAGCCCCATCGGTGAGTCCGTCGCCATCCGTGTCGGGTTTTGCAGGGTTTGAAAGATGGGTCCACTCCTGAAGGTCGGTGGCTCCGTCGGTATCGTTGTCGCCCGTGCCATCGCTGGTGGTGAGGTCACCAAAGTAAAAGTTTTCCCAATCGTCTCCCATGCTGTCTCCGTCGGTATCGGTGGGGTCGGTGAGATCGGGATCGGAATCAAAGGTTGCCACTGCGATCATGCTTCCGCTTCCCGCAGAAGTGCCGTAGACTGTGTAGATTTCTCCAGGGACTCCACCGTCGATATTGAAATTCAGGAGATCCGAGCCACCGTCGGGTGTGATGCTTTGATCTGCGCTGACAGCTCCCGGGCCTTCGATTCGGATCGTGGAGGAGACCCATCCCAGGCCATCCGAGTTGTCGGTCAATAAACCCAGCGTAATCGAACCGGGAATCGTCCCAGCCAATTCAAACGAAAAGAGGGCAGTTTCAACTCCGGCACCTGACAATAGGTTGATGCCGCCGGTGTTGTAAGTGGTTCCACCAACGGTGACACCGTCGTAGTTCGCCCAACCTCCTGAAGATGTAGAACCGGTGCCGTCGAGGTTGGAGATATAAGCAGGGAGATTCGAAACGATGTTCTCATTCCAAGCTTGCTGGTTGCTATTACCACCTGCGGCTATCGTGTTGAATACGACAAAGCCGTCTCCCCCGGAGCCATTGGCGTCGAGGTCTGCGACATCACCAGCCCCGGTTCCGGGAGGGGTGAGGTTGGTCAGGGTACCCGCACTGGTAATAGCGCCAGCCTCCGACCAGAGGGTCGAGAGCAAAGCGAATGCGAAAGTGAGAAAAATCTTTTTCATAAGATGTTGAGCTAAGGGATTTTTTGGAGTTCTGGGAATAGACGCAATCAACTTTCGGATACGGAAAATCCACAAGAAGGTGAATTCGATCCTCTCCGCCATTGATTGGGGATCAAAAAAGGCCCGGTGGTTAAGCGGGCCCTCTGGAGTGGAAAGACAGAGCAGATAGAGAGACTTAGCGCCTTCTCCTTCGGATGCCGGCCAGGCCGCCCAGGAGAAGCAGACCGATGGAAGAAGCAGACCTCACTAAACGACCTCGTTTTGGGCGGAGGGGCGAGCAAGTTGATTTCCCTCAAATTTGGGGGGATTGGGGAGCGGCATGGACTTGTTAGGTCGCGGTGGAGTCGTCGATGCGCACGCTGATTTGTTCCTTGCGGGTGAGGCGGAGGCGGAGGGGACGGCCGCTGCCGTCGGGTAGGGTCAAGCCGCTGATGTTGAGTTCCTCAAGGTGCCGCTCGACGATTCGGCGCAGTTTGGGCGGGTAGTTGACTTGCGGCACGAGGTGGACTTCGA
>Ga0209390_10002404_pt1 | contig 32903 bp, 34 predicted proteins | sample BON01_FD_187212 | JGI IMG/M metagenome (GOLD analysis project Ga0209390, IMG submission 187212) | Freshwater microbial communities from Lake Bonney liftoff mats and glacier meltwater in Antarctica - BON-01 (SPAdes) (version 2) | ecosystem: Environmental > Aquatic > Freshwater > Ice > Glacier...
TTTTTGTTTGTTTTTGTTTGTTTTTGTTTGTTTTTGTTTGTTTTTGTTTGTTTTTGTTTGTTTTTGTTTGTTTTTGTTTGTTTTTCCACCATAATTTTTGTTAATGGATTTTGTCATTAGACACAAATTATCACACGATTCGTCTTGTTTCATGAAATCATATTTTGTATAAAATGAAATTGCACTTTTAACAGAAGTTAAGTATATTTTTGTCATAAAAAGTTTTCTACATATATATTCTATTTTGTTAATTAAAACATCCCCAGCACCTTTTATACCTACATGGGAACAAATAACATAAATATATATTGAATTAGATGGTTCATCAAAATTTATTAAGGCAAAACCAAAAATATTTCCATTTGGTAATATATTCGGCGAAGAACCGACAATAACTATAGCATCAACTGCATCAAACCCCTCTAATATATAATTAGAATTTAATCCTTTACATAAAAATTCGGATTTCTTTAAATATAGTCCGTTACATTTTTGTAAGAGTTATATGGAAAATAAATTATATGGGAATAAAAATGGAGTCTTTAGAAAAAATATTAAATGATGGTGTGGAAACAAAAAATATTCTACAAAAATATTCTGAATTTTCTTCTGTAAAAAAAGGGTATAAAATCCCTAATATAGTTCATATGACCTTTTGCAGCAGACGATTACCAATAACAATATTAAATGTAATTAATAAAAATAAACAAGTATGTAAAAATTGTATTTTTAAATTTTATGATGACGAAGAGTGCGAAACGATGATAAAAACCCATTTCAGTGCTAGAATATTCAATGCGTACTCTTCCATCAACCCAAATTTAGGGGCGATGAAAGCCGATTTTTTCCGATATTGCATATTATATTTGATGGGAGGTATATATATAGACATAAAATCATCAATTAACGTGCCTGTTTTTAAATTAATACAAAAAAACGACACTTGTATATTAGATATTCCCCATAGGGATAAAGAATATTGGAGAAAAAAAGCACCTACCTACGAACAATGGTTATTAATATTTGCTCCTCAACATTTATATTTACACACCATGATTTGCCAAATGGTAGGATATATTGAATCTAAATACATACCACAAATATTTGGAAAACAAAACATAACAATGAAGCAACAAATTCTGCACGTAACTGGACCAGATGCGTTTACCAAAGCCGTGCATTCTAGCATTCACCAAGCAAACAAATCGCATAGAAACATTAATTATGAATTATATTTCAAGTTAAATTGGGAATTGAATTATCGTCAAATGTATAAAATCAATAATAAAACGCATTACAGTGAAGTAAAGGGGTCGTTATACAAATAAACAATTGGGACTAATTCGTATTCGTGCTTTATTTTTCAAGACGGCTGAAATATGAAAAAAACGATGTTCGCAGTCTTCCTTATTTTTGGATATATCAATTTTCCCGGCAAATCTTTTATTTTCTCTTATTAAAAACGCGGGAATATAGTCTAGTCGAAAAGTTCCATCATAATGGCAATTATTAAATTTTTGTTTTCTATAAATAGCAAATCCATTAAACGCAGATAAACATTTAATCAGTCCATTTTTAGGAGTTCTCGCGATAAGTTTGTTTATTAGTGCTAGTCCTGCCCATCGTTCTTTAAAATTGTTGCAACTTAGTACAAGTGGTCTTTTCGATAATGCCCAGGAATCATAATATCCACTTGGATGATTAAAGGATAAAGAGTCCCAATCATTTCTTTTTAAATAATTTTGCAACATTTTTAATTTAATATTGTACGCACACCGATCATCGCAATCCATCATGATAAAATATTCGAAATTATTATATTTTTTTTTCATAATTTCCAGGCATTTATTTCTTCCTTTTGCAATTCTATGTGTTCTAAAAGGCAACATGGGTTCTTTATTGACGTGCAATGTAATAAGTGTTGGGTTTCTGTTTTGGTATTCGATTATTTTTTGCAATGTGTTGTCCGTGGAATGATCGTAATACAAAACAATAGCGAAATTGGAAAAAAGAGTTTTTATTTGGTCCATATTTCTAAAAATAGTGTCTAAATATTTTCCACAATTTCTTACCGTCCCACAAATACAACAATCCATTAATAACGACAATATTTTTTTTTCTTGTTAGTTTGTATCCGTTTCTAAAACGGACTATGTAAAACAAAAAAATGATTTACATTTGCACACTTTTTATAACGATTGGTTAAAGAATTACACAACACATTGATTAGTTATTCAGAACAAAGGATGAAACTGCGAAACTGGATACCACTAAATAAAATAAATTGGAGTTGCTTATCTAGAAATCCAAACGCGATACAACTGTTGGACGAAAATATAGATAAAATTGATTGGGCTATCTTGTCTAGAAATCCAAACGCGATATCTCTGTTGGAAAAGTATCCGGAACAAATCGATTGGCATGGCTTATCAAGAAATCCAAACGCGATTCCTCTGTTGGAAAAGTATCCAGATAAAATTGATTGGTATTGTTTATCTAAAAATCCAAACGCAATCGCCATCTTGGAAAAGAATCCATATAAAATTGATTGGGATTACTTATCTGCCAATCCAAACGCGATAGCCCTCTTGGAAAAATATCCGGATAAAATCAATTGGTTATACTTATCTGCCAATCCAAACGCGATAGCCCTCTTGGAAAAATATCCGGATAAAATCAATTGGTTTTACTTATCTGCCAATCCAAACGCAATAGCCCTCTTGGAAAAGAATCTGGAAAAAATCAATTGGTGTTACTTATCTGTCAATCCAAACGCGACAGTCCTCTTGGAAAAACAATGGTTTTTACTTCACGAGAAGTGTCTGCGTCTTTATTGTCTACTTCTTCGTCCAACAGTTCATCCACTTGGAGCAAAACATTATTATTGGCGGTTTCTGTTTTTAATCGCATTTTTTCTTCATTTCGCTCTACTAGTCGACGGGTAAATAGTTCCTGGTCTTTAGGCGGAACTGATAAAATTTGTGTTTGAATATCCGCAGGGAATTGGAAAAAAGAAGTCAATAAATATTCATCTTGAAACGCAGGCATAATAACTTCTTCGTTTGCTGCAACCACATTATATTTATTCATGGTTTCCACTTTTGACTCGGATGACAATGTTTCAAGCAGATTATCTGTCTCGGTATATTGATAAGTGTTTAATCGTTTATTGTTGCGATTTTCCGGAGTGTCGTCAATGGTGGTAAAATAATTTCCCAGATAAATAGTCCCGTCTTCCTCCAATCCTTTATCCAGATGAATAGTTAATGCGGGAAGTACTGTATCTGTTATGATGGTCGCAGAATCTAATTTTTGAGTCATTAATCGTATTAATAGAGCAAGTTGGTTTTTATACGAAAGTTGATTTAACTGTGTTTTTAAAGAAGATAAAGGGAACCACTGGGCAAAAGAAGACAAGTCATATTGTCGCAATTTAATAGAATCTTTGGGTTCGATTTGTTTGGTGTCTGTATTTACCCATACTATCCCAGTATTATCTGGAGTAGATTGTTGTTCAAATTTGCTTAAATTATTATCCACCACATATTGTCTTATCGCGAGATCAGTAGCAATCTTGGTGAGGTCAATGATATTGTTGTCGTGGTCGTATAATCCATAATATAGTTTCATTGGTTCAGAATAAAAAATTGAAAAAGGCTTGTAGGGATATTTTTCATTTTTCTTTTTTTCTTTGTCTTCTTCATTTTCTTCATTTTCTTCGTCTTCTTCATTTTCTTCGTCTTCTTCGTCTTCTTCGTCTTCTTTGTCTTCTTCGTTATCGTCGTTTTCATTGTCGTTTATTTCGGTATTCCCGCCCTTTTTGCGTCCTTTAAATTTGCGAGTTTTTTCATCATTTATATAACGTTTTAACCGTTCGGTAATGCGTTTATTTTCTATCGATGTTTCCGTTTTAAAGCCCAGATTAATTAATTGTTCCACGTTTGTATCTGTAATAATTCGCATCTGTACATTCATTGCCTGTGTTTCTTGTATTAATAATTTAAATGAATAAGGGATGCGTACAATACTAAAAGACCGTCCAAATCGTGTTTTATATTGAATGTTTTGTGTGGGTAGTCCAAGAGGATCCATCATTTCATGAAACGCAATGGGTCCATCCGCAAAAGGGCTGAAAAAAATGTCCTTGGCTTGGTTATAAATTGCAATGCAACCCGATTTATTGCAAATAGCCAAATAATATTCGTCTCCGCGCACCATAAAAGAGTCGGTTAAAAAAAAGGCAGCCCCATGTCCCAAAACAGCATCGCGCTCCATTTCACCAATACGTAGCCCACCATCGTCTGCACGTCCTCCGTTGGTTTGGCGGGTCAAAACATCCCGCTTTCCTTCTGCTCGATAATTTATTTTATCTTTTACCATGTGCTTTAGACGCATATAATACGTGGGTCCAACATAAATATCACTTTCTATTTGTTCACCTGTTAATCCGCTGTACAATAACTCATTTCCGGTAGAATGCATTCCCGCATCTACTAATAATTTCCCATAATAGTCGTAATTTATACCATCTGCCCCAAACGCAGTACAATCGCCAAACGTGCCAATGGAGGTACACGCCTTTCCCATTAAACTTTCCATTAGATGTCCAATGGTCATGCGGGAGGGAAAAGCATGGGGATTCACAATAATATCGGGGCGTATTCCGTTTGCGGTAAAGGGCATATCTTTTTCGGGCACTACCAATCCAATGGTGCCCTTTTGACCTGCGCGAGATGCCATTTTATCTCCAATAGCGGGATATCGTGTATGGCAGATACGAATTTTTGCAATGCGATTGCCAGGGGCTCCCTCGGTAACGTAAATTTTATCCACAATACCCATTTGTCCTTTTTTCACTATTTTGGAATCATCCGTATACGATTTTCCGTCTTTGGATTGGACGACTTTTCCTATAATAATTGTCTTGTCTGTAATGGACGTGCCTTCCTCTACAAACCCATCCTTATTTAAATGCAAATAGTTTGCGTGTTGTTTTATTCCCACAATGTTTGGATAATCCAACGGGTTACCAAACATCATTTTGCCCATATTTTCGACAGTGTCTACAGTTGCCGTTCCGGAATTTTCGGAAACATCTGGTTCGTCTCGGTTTTCTACTTCGCTATTTTCATAGGTGGTATAATATGAGGTTAAAAATAACCCTCGGTCTATAGAGGCGCGGTTAATTAATATCGCGTCTTCCACATTATATCCAGTATAACTCATGATTGCAACCATGGTATTTACACCATATGGCATTTCTTCGTGGTTGATGTATTTTAAATATTTGGACTTTACCAGCGGTATTTGCCCGTAGTTGAGCACAATGCCCGACTTGTCCATACGCATGGTATAATTAGAGTTATATAAAGAACACGCCTGTCTACTTTGACTACACGAAAACACGTCGCGCGGCAATTGGTTGTGTGATGGAAAAATAATACAATTCCCCATGACGCCTAAAATAAGAGAAGGGTCTATTTCCATGTGGGTGTAGTTTGCCCCAGACGCAAAATAAGATTTAAAATCCTTAAAATTGTTTGCAATGATTGCGTTTTCTTCTTCACACACATCCAAATATTCTAAAACTCCTTCATGTTTGACTTGGTCTGCATTATTTCCGGTTGGATTAATATAATCTGTTTTATTTACTAGTGGTTGTTCGGGATAAAGGGATCCATTCACTAATTCTTTCCACGAAACTGGGTTGGAATTATTATCAGTCAATCGTTTTCGCATGGCATGTAAACTAATTTCGTTATTTTTTTTTCGGTATAAATAGGGGCGCGTTAATCTTCCGCCATCTGTGTAAATATAGATGGCAAATTCTAAATAGTCAAAAGATACACTCAAATGCAGCGGCAAAAAACCATTTCTTCGCCATCGCTTTATTATCTCAATCGTTTCCAGAGGTTTATCATTCATTAATATTCCAAACCATATCCCATTGATAAACATTTTGGGGCGGGTGCTTAAAAACGCGGGTGGGAATTGTTGAATGGGTTGAATATTTAAATTGGAATTTAAAAAACGAATTGTATCTGCAGACGACACTTTGTTTGAAATCGCTACGCTCAAGGTTAAATGTTTATGCAGTCCAACTTCTCCGCCATCTGGGGTGTCCAAGGGATCCAACATTCCCCATTGAGAAGGTTGTAATAAGTGAGGTGCGATAATTTTTGCACTTAATTCAATATGCAATACTGTCTTTCGCAAATGAGACATGAAACTATACCAAGACAAACGATTTAAATCTTGCACCAACCCAACGCGTTTGGTGAATTTGTCCGCCCCCCAATTTCCGTGAAACCCTTTACCAAATCCTTTTTCCACGATTCGTTTGGTTGACAATATCGACGGGATTTTTTCTACCAATTCTTTAATTCCGCGACCCAACAATATACTACCCGACGAATTGTATTTGTCTCGTTTATAATATAATTCCTTGTCGATTTTTAAAAATAAATCCTTGTTTTGAATAACCATGTATTCGCTGAACAAATCTCTTATTAAAACACCAGACGTTTCGATGCGTTTAAATTTAAAATTATCACGATCTGTAGGTGGGTCACGGTCTAAATAAACGCGGAGCATTTTGTACACCATATGACCGAGAAAATACGCCTTATCGATAAAATTATTTTCTCCAATATGCGGAAGAAAATAGTCGGCAAGAATATTGAACGTTTCGTCGACGGTTCCGCGCTTCATAAATAATTGAGAAATATATATTAACGCATCGTATTGGGTAAATATAATGCCCGCGTCATGAATTGATGGCATAAATAAATCCACCATATCGCTATTTTTTTTAATATCCAGCAAACAATATTCAATGATTTCTTTATCTGAAACAACACCTAATGCGCGCATTAAGATAAACAATGGTACGGGTTTTGCCGCCATGGGAACAAAGGCAACAATATGCTTTTCTTCGGCGAATATTTTTACAGAAAAATATCGAATTGGTTTTGAAACATCTTCAGATACAGAATGAATATCGCATTTGTAAGAAAACGGGTCGGAAGTACTGGGGGATAATTTTTGCACTAGAACCATGTTGTCTGCCATTTTTTCTTGGCTTACAATAACTTTTTCTTTGCCATTAATGATAAAATACCCGCCAAAATCATTGCGACATTCGCCAAAATTATACCGTGCCTCTCGAGACAATCCTGCTAATATACACTGGTTGGACTGCACCATAATAGGGAAACGACCCATATATATTTTTTCGAATGTTATTATTTCCTTTATTTCTTGCGACGTTTCGTCATCATAATAGGAAATTTCCACATCAATGTCATAATGAATAGTGAATCCATAGGTTATATTACGAAGACGGGCATCATTTGGATACAAATATTGTATATTTTTTTCTTTGTGATGGTCGTCTTCATTGTATATAATTGGTTTTCCGTAATAAATCCGATCCCCGTTTTTTCCACCCATATAAATCATGCATTTCGACCGACGGTCATTGATTGTTTTCAGTGTTTCCGCGCTATAGGTAGTCATTTCGGTGGACACAATTTGTCGCTCCACAAACCGAATCGGATTGTTGTCTTTAAATATTTGAATGATTTCTTTGCTAAAAAAATAATTATAAGAATCCAAATGCTGTTGTACTAAATAAGCGGGGTTATCGCGAAACTGAGACCCGATAATGTTCCACATTGCCGTCGTATCAGTATTCACCAATTCTCGTTCATACTCTTTTTCTTCACTTGTACCCATCTTATTGCTTAATATTATTATAAATTATTTTTTATATCATTTCATCGCATTTTGTAAAATACTAATGAATAAGAATAAAAATAATTTATTAGGATGAACTTATATTTAAAGACACTTGCTGAGGACCACTGTTGAAATAATTTTCTGTGGTAATCAATTTGTCACCATCAATTCCAGATACTACATTTCCTGTTGCAACTACATTTCCCGTAACAGAAATATTCGAACTACGTATGGTTGCCGACATTATATTATTTTATCTAATATTTTAAATTAAAAATCATGTAAATAGGTGTAAACAATAAAAAAATATGTTACGGCGAATTATATAATATTGATTTTTGTATTGGTGGACCCCCGTTTGTGAAAGGGAATTTGAATAAAGTTGTTTGTTATCAATTTGTCACCATCCGTTCCAGATACAATATTTCCTGTAGCGACAATATTTCCTGTTACGACAATATTTCCTGTAACAGAAAGATTCGAACTACGTATGGTTGCCGTCATTATCTTATTTTATCTAATGTTTTTAATTATGTCGTTAATACACAAATAATAATAATAATACTATTATATAGAAAAAAGGAAAACCGAATGTACGATAACATTGAATATCCACAATCGTTGATTATTTATATAAAAACAAATATTCCTAATTTTGAATACATTACTTTTATGCCAAAAATGATCGAACCGCAAGAAAATAGCGATGACGTTTATTTTACAAGTCAAGTACAACTTACAGATAAATGTATTAAAAATAATAAAAAGGAAACGGATAAAAACAAGGATTTTTCAGAAAAATGGAATGTATTTTACAATAAATATAAATTTAACAATATGGTGGTACAGTGTGCCAACCAACAAAAACTAACCATTGGGGATTTAAAAAAACCATTAAAATACTATACAGACGCGGGAAATATATCTCATAACATTCAAATGACATTGGACCGAATTTTTAAAACCAATAATATATTGCACTTGGGTTCAAAACCGTATTCCATTTATTCCAATTCTTTTAATTCTGAATCGTGGCAAATGGATACCAAACCCCTTCACATGATCCCACGCGATTTAATTCAACAAGCAGATAAAGACTTGAGTGTAATAAAAGCAACATGCGAAGATTGTGTTTTTGGAAAAAGTGCAACTAATATTGTATTTCCCAGCAAAAAAACACCCGAATCAAATGCAGTAAAAAATAGTCCTTCTCTCCAAAAACTAACCATATCCAAAGAATTGGCAGTGTGTGATATTCGTGTTTTTTTTTACTTGGTAGATTTAAAATTTACCTTTGATGAACGACTTATAGATGAATATATTCATGCATTGTTTGATTTACAATCCGAAATTCGTCAAATTGCATTGCCTATAAATCATACCAACAATTCTTATCAAAATATCCTCCTCCAAAAATATAAAAACGTGTTTGCAGTTATTCTTATCTTTTTAAAAACATTTCGCACAAATTACGTGGAAAACACAAAAAATAAAAATATGGATACAAATTCAACAACAACTAACATAATAAATTATTGTGCCAACGATATTGCTATTTATGAGTATTTTATGACAATTAACATGGATGTGTTGTTTGAGGTGCTAAATAATTTTCCGACGGTTATTTCTTCTTTTAATGCGGATGACAACACAACAGATATTGATATTCATACCTACGTACAAAATATATTAGCGATACAGTCTTTTTTTATCTTTTACAAATACCAACAAACCAACGCTTGGTTAATAAATATGCAAGAAAAAAGAAAACAATCCAAACAAAAAGAACAAGAACAAGATTATTATTTATTGTTTGGATATTGCACCTTGTTGGATAATGTGTATTTTTTCCAACACAAATTTATTGATATATATCTAAATCCTTTAACGAATGAGTTTCAAAAAAATGTCTTGATTTGTAATAAAGAAACACAAAATAAAGCAATGTGTTTGAAAAATTTAAAAGAAGATAATAAAAAAATAACCGCCTTATTTTTTCATTTATTTATCCAATATTCCCAAAAGAATTATTTAATAAAGTTTTGTGAAAAAAAACACAAGATAAATACGTTTGATAAAAAATGCAACTTACTATTGAATTTATTAAAACCAAAACCCAACAAAAACATCACAGGTACTAAAATACAACTATCCGAAACATTTACCAATTTAACTTTTATTAATTTGGAGCAATCGAATTTGCTCACAGACAAAATATATATTTTTGCCTTTTCACCTAATAATAATGACTTAGAATACAATATTCAGTATTTAATGAAAATGTATACACGATTGCATAATAAAATGTGTAGTAAACCAACAAAAGAAAAATGGGAATTAAAACGCCCCGTTCAACCCGCATTAAACCAAACGGCATATTTTAGTCAACTGATGACACTAAACAACATTAATATATTAATATTAAACGGAAATAATTTGCATGAATATATTTTCAAACCGGAAGACTCCATTGTCAACGCCGATTTGGGTTATTTTGTGTTGATACAAAATGTGAATTCATATAACCAAATAACGTATAGTTTTGGAATCCGCCCAAATCATATAATGCATGAAATAAAACCAGAAATAAATGGTATAAAACCAGAAATAAATGGTATAAAACCAGAAATAAATGGTGGTGCGATGCGAAAAAAACATCGGGCAAATCCGTACATTAATTATAATACCAATGGAATACGTGACAAAGCATTTGTACAAAATAAATCAAAAATATATAAACCAAATTTACTCGCATATTATATTGAAATTTCCTTGGAATTATTTCCAGCAGAATTGAACGGTAAATTTGACAAAAAACAATCATTTATATGTAATAAACGCCGAATTGAAATTAAAAATATAGTAGAGTATATTAAAAATAAATTTTATTCTATTTCTGTCGCATCTTTTAAAACAAAAAATGTACCAACCAATAACACGTTTGCCATTCCACCTATTGTTTCTGCTCTTCCGAATGAACCATTGAAGCCCGATATTGGAGCGAAAACACACACAACCGTTGAATTACGAGCGACCGACCAATTGGTACAAGAAAAATTAACGAATATTCGCCGTGCGATGAAAAATATGTATATGAAATAATATTGTCATATTTCTCGACACATTTAATAAAAAAATGAATTTATTATTCACTTTATATATAAACAATTATTTAGAAAACAATGTTGAAACTTCAAGACTGGTTCTTACCAGATAAAATTCATTGGGGTTACTTATCTGAAAATCCAAACGCGATATCTTTATTGGAAAAGAATTTAGATAAAATTGATTGGGATTGCTTAACTATCAATCCAAATGCGATACATTTGTTGGAAAAAAATATGGATAAATTATCCGACGTGAATTGGTATTGGTTATCTACGAATCCAAACGCGATACATTTGTTGGAAAACAATACGGATAAAATTAATTGGGGTATGTTATCTGAAAATCGAAACGCGATACATTTGTTGGAAAAAAATCTGGATAAATTATCCGACGTGAATTGGTATTGGTTATCTACGAATCCAAACGCGATACCTTTGTTGGAAAAGCATCCAGACAAAATTGGTTGGTGTTGGTTGTCTAGAAACCCAAACGCAATACCTTTGTTGGAAAAGAATTTGGATAAAATTCAGTGGGGTATGTTATCTGCCAATCCAAACGCAATCGCCCTGTTAGAAAAGAATCTGGATAAAATTAATTGGATTAACTTATCTAAAAATCCAAACGCGATACATCTCTTGGAAAAGTATCCGGATAAAATTGATTGGAGTTACTTATCTATGAATCCAAACGCGATACATCTCTTGGAAAAGTATCCGGATAAAATTGATTGGTATGAATTATCAAGAAATCGAAACGCGATAGCCATCTTGGAAAAGAATCAAGATAAAATTATTTGGAGTCACTTATCTATGAATCCAAATGCGATGCCTCTGTTGGAAAAGAATCTGGATAAAATTGATTGGTTTTGGATATTTGCCAATCCAGCCATCTTTACCTATGATTACCAAGCCATTGCGGAACGTTGTATCATCAAAAAAGACTTGATGAAAAATCGGTTTCATCCTCGCCATTTGGACCGGTTCGAAAAATGGGGATTTGTATAAACTATCCAAGTTGTCTAGTCTAATTTATTTAATATTTTGGACCTTTTTGAAATTGGTCGATTGTGTTGAGACCGAGCTCGTACATAGGCAGCGTGAACCCCAGCCTTGTCGCGGGTACACGTATGTTTGCGGCAAATCGGATAAGATTTATGAGGACCCAAAAAACATTTTTTTCCGCACTTTTGAAGCATGGCGGTGCGTTGGCGAGCATTGGGTGCGTATTTAGACCAAATATATTTGCGCATGCTTTTATTTCTGGTATTTTTATTTCGTCGGGTTTTTTTTACAACACGATGTCGTTTATATTTCATGGATTTAACTCCTCCTCCCCTAGTGTTAGATATTACATTCACGCTTCGATCACGCGCATTATTTTGGTCGGCAACTAAATTTTGAGGAAGACCAGACGTAATATTAGTGGTTGGGATTACATTTACACCTCGAGCCCGGGCGGCGCGGTTTTCGCGCGCAACAATGTGGGGGTAATCCACGGTTCGAGTTCCTTGATAATATCCCGGGTCGTCGTCATATGTATCTGGGATAACGTTGGTCATATTGTTAATAACAAATATTTAATTATACATTCTCGCACATTTAATAAAAAATGAATTATAATTCACTTTATTTATTAATAAGACAATTATTCAGAAACAATGATGAAACTGCGAGACTGGGTACCACTAGATAAAATTAATTGGATTCGCTTATCTGAAAATCCAAACGCGATACAACTTTTAGAAAAGAATCTGGATAAAATTAATTGGCGGTACTTATCCGCCAATCCAAACGCGATACATCTCTTGGAAAAGTATCCAAAACAAATTCATTGGATTGCCTTATCCGAAAATCCAAACGCGATACATCTGTTGGAAAAGGATGCAAATAAAATTAATTGGATTTGGTTATGTCTGAATTCAAACGCGATACATCTCTTGGAAAAGCATCCACATGAAATTGATTGGTATTACTTATCTGAAAATCCAAACGCGATACATCTCTTGGAAAAAAATATAGATAAAATTCATTGGTTTTACTTATCTAAAAATCCAAACGCGATACAACTCTTGGAAAAGTATCCTCATAAAATTGTTTGGTTATTTTTATCTCTTAATCCAAACGCGATACATCTCTTGGAAAAGAATCTCAATAAAATTGATTGGAGTTACTTATCTATGAATCCAAACGCGATACATCTCTTGGAAAAGTATCCGGATAAAATTGATTGGAATAACTTGTCTAGAAATCCAAACGCGATACATCTCTTGGAAAAGAATATGGATAAAATTGATTGGAATAACTTGTCTAGAAACCCATCCATCTTTACCTATGATTACCAAGCCATCGCGGAACGTTGTGGTATCATTAAAAAAGACTTGATGAAAAATCGGTTTCATCCTCGAAATTTGGACCAGTTGGAACACTGGGGGTTTATGTAAATTAATCAAATAAGTATATATTATGTATAAAACAAAAACTAACAAATAAAATAACCACACCTAATAATTATCGACCGGACCAATTTATTTTTTGTTAGTTTGTTCCAAAAAATAAAGAAAAACATTCAACTAACAAATAAAATAACTATAAAATAACCACACCCAATTATCGTCCAGACCAAACCTTAACAAAATATCCTGGTATTTTTTTACGCACGACATCTTGCATATAATTTTGATATGCATATTTATATGCCTGTTTATGCCTCAAAATATGTCCAAACACCGATGGACGTTTGGACAGAGCCATTCTATTTTCCGTGTGAAAAATGCACCCCATGATGCGTTCCAGTGCACATCGGTCGCGCCGACATTGAATGCACTGTAGCAAATTGGTTATTTTATATTTTTTTTCAATGTGGTCTAAAAAAGGCAACTTAATATAAGTTTGAACTCCAAAACAAAGATTAAATATACTTACATCTTGTTTTTTTATTAGCGACATGGATGATACTAAATTATTTTTGTTGTTGTTAAATTGTAGTTTTTTTTGAATAATGTTTGCATTGGCTAAAAAACGCGATATATACATAATATGATGAAAATCGTCTCGTCCAGACGCATTGTTGTAAGGGAAATGCCAAAGAGGCAATACGTCTGGGATTGCACCAGTTTCGAAATTTATTTTTTTATGAATAAACACGCTGTCGTGCATAATAACCGCGGCGTTAAACCAACGATGTTTTAGTAGATATATAAAAGGCAACAACTCTCCTCTTCCTGGATACTCGGAATTAATTACGGTAATGTTTTTCAAATTAGTTTCTGCATCGCGAGTTAAAAATTCTGTCTTGCTATTGTCGTCGATAATAATAATAGGGACAGCGGGATACAAGGCGTTAATTAGTGTGACGGAACGAATCCAATATTTATTGGTCTTGTGCGAATTTACATGGCGTGTTAGTATAAATCCAAATGTCATTGTTATTATAACACTATGTTTCATTCCAACGAATTTATTTATTATGTTTTTTTTGTACTGTCGTAAAAAAATCGGACCAGTCTGCAGTAATAATTATAATCGCTCCAAATAAATACAAGAGTAGTTTTATGTGTGGGGTAAAATATTGCATGTTGTTTTTCTTTGGATTAAAAATAAAAATAATCAACAAGGACATGCAAATAACAAAAAGAAATTCAGAAATTTTCTTGACTCTAACTAATTTATCGTCGTATAGATAAAACACGGATTTTTTATTATAATTTACATATTTATCTAATAAAGTACTGACAATAAACACTATTTTTAGCCCAATAATAATCCAAACCGCTATCGATATTATTTGTATAATGGACATGCGTCTTTCTTATATATTATATTTATTTCAAAATTTTCATTTTATTGTATAAAACACAATGAATAATGCGAATTTTATAAAAAAATAATTTAACTTTATAGCACTTGACATTTTTAAAAAATTATCTATCCAAACAATATAAAAAGTTATTTAGACAAAAAATGTTGAAACTGCATAACTGGGTACCACTAAATAAAATTAATTGGAGTTACTTATCTGGAAATCCAAACGCGATATCTCTGTTGGAAAATAATTTAGATAAAATTGATTGGGTTTGTTTATCTAGCAATCCAAACGCGATACAACTCTTGAGAAAAAACCCTCAAAAAATTAATTGGCTTCACTTTTCTTGCAATCCAAATGCAATATCCCTGTTAAAAAAGTATCCGGAACAAATTGATTGGATATCCTTATCTTGCAATCCAAACGCGATACAACTCTTAAAAAAGAATCTGGATAAAATTAATTGGTTGGCGTTATCTAGCAATCCAAACGCGATACATCTTTTGGAAAAGAATTTGGATAAAATTAATTGGTGTGCTTTATCTAGAAATCCAAACGCAATCGCCCTAAAAATCGGTTCCATCCTCGAAATCTGGACCAGTTTTCCAACTGGGGATTTGTTTAAATAACAAGCAAAAATGCCATAATTTAATAATAATAATAATAAGGATTATACGTCCAACAGATTTATTGAACATGTCGTCGTGGACAATAGTTTAATGGTTAATTGTTCCGTGAGATAATGAATGGTTACATCTTTTTTGCTTAATTCAATCTCCATTCTGGTAATTATTTTTTGTTGATTTTCCACCAAATCTTTGGTTTTGCCAAGTTCCGCGTAATGGTTGGCCTTGTTTTGATTTAAAAATGTCAGCCATTTTTGATGACATTTTGATTTTGTGTGAGATGTAAATCTCGATGTATTTTTGTAGATTTGGTCTTTTCTTGTTCCACACGGACAAATCAGTCCATGGTGAATTGTCGGGATATTGTCCACATAATGTCCCATGTTGTCGACACTTGGAACATATGTATCGGAAGTGAGATTTATTTCCATTTTGTTGTGGATGGACTGATATCCTTGTTATATATGCATTTTTATTTCATTTTTTTGATTTTATAAAAAAATGAATTGGTGTTCACTTGTTTATTAATATAGACGATAAACGGACATTCAAAAAATGATGAAACTGCAAGACTGGGTACAACTAGATAAAATTGATTGGTATTTCTTATCTGGCAATCCAAACGCAATACATCTCTTGGAAAAGTATCCTCATGAAATTAGTTGGGATTACTTATCTATCAATCCAAATGCAATATCTCTGTTGGAAAAGAATTTGGATAAAATTTATTGGAGTTATTTATCAAAAAATCCAAATGCGATGCATCTCTTGGAAAAGAATATAGATAAAATTCATTGGTATAACTTATCTAGCAATCCAAACGCGATATCTCTGTTGGAAAAGTATCCGGATAAAATTAATTGGATTGGCTTATCTGAAAATCCAAACGCAATCGTCCTCTTGGAAAAGAATCCAGATAAAATTCATTGGGATTTCTTATCTATGAATCCTAACGCGATACATCTCTTGGAAAAGAATCCAGATAAAATTGATTGGGTGTGGTTATCTATAAATCCTAACGCGATACATCTCTTGGAAAAGAATCCAGATAAAATTGATTGGGTGTGGTTATCTGAAAATCCTAACGCGATACATCTCTTGGAAAAGAATCCGGAACAAATTGATTGGGTTGCCTTATCTGAAAATCCTAACGCGATACATCTCTTGGAAAAGAATCCTCATAAAATTGAATGGTGGTGCTTATCTAAAAATCCGGCCATCTTTACTTATGATTACCAAGCCATGTCGGAACGTTGTGGTATTATTAAAAAAGACCTGATGAAAAATCGGTTTCATCCTCGCCATTTGGACCAGTTGGAAAACTGGGGATTTATATAAACTAACAAACAATTAAATTCTTTCATAACATTTTGTGAGGTTTTGTATGTTTTAATTTAACTAATACCAATCAATTTTATTCTTATTTTATTTACATTTTTTGCGACCATACAAGACAATTATAAAACTTAATTGTTTTATTTTTTAATTTTTGTTAGTTTATCTGGAAAAAATCGGATTATAAGATTGTTATTTTATTTTTTGATTAAAACAAAATAACAATAACGAGGTTAATTGTAAAAACTTTATTTTTTTGATTTTATAAATGTTCTCTATGGTAAAACGGATAAAACTGATAAAACGGATATAAATAAAAAATAAAAGAATACATAAATGGTATTAACCATAGAAAATATGTCTGTTTTTGCACAAACAATACAAACTAGCAGTTCCCAAATACCGTCTGTGTTGGCTGATTTCCAAAAATATTATGTTATGTACCATAAAAATCCAGAAGTAAATGAATTTCAAAATTTCTTCTCCAATTCCAAGTCCCAACTAACAAATATTAATAATTCTCTTTTTGCAACACAAACTTCACTGGAAAAAAATATATCCCAATTAGAAACAGAAATGCGTGCCATGTCGAAAAAAATAGATATAGAAAAACAACAATATGGGTTGGCAACTACCAGCCAGTACCGGTTGGCAAACGCAAAAGATGGGGCTAACCAGTTAATCGAAGATTCTCAACATTTGTATAATATTCAATATATAAAAAATATAGAAATTATTGCTGGTGTGATTGTAGTAATTAAAATGTTGGTTAAATGTATTTGAATACTAAATTAGCGATGTTGTGTGGCGCCAATGCATTCATAACCATACATTAAAAATTATAAAATGCCTCGATTTGTTTTGTTTAAAATATGATATGTCATTGGTAAAAACATGTCGTAATCGCATACAAGTACATTATCTTCTTCGTTTTCCCCATCTTCTTCGGGATAAAACACTGCATATCTGGTTAGGGCTCCTACGTTTGAGTTGTTTTTTTTGAACATTACATCCGCCACAGATGGAGAAAACGAAAAGCCCGTTTTTATTGATTTTGGTTCCGTTATTTCCTCATTTTTTGTAGTGATAATGGTTTCACTATTTACCTTCGGGGGTCCAAACATGCATGCGACCCGTGCGGATAAAATATCCGGAGATGTGGTATATCCGACATCAGGAATGGGATATACTTGATTTTGTGGAATGCTGTTTAATTTAGACAATTCAGGGTATTCGGCAAAAAAACGGCTGGTTTTTTCATTTACTGATATCCCGCAAACATTGCGGGTATTAATGATTTCAGACGAAAGTCCAAACCACGCACGATTAGATGTTGACATTCCCATATAATGAATATCAGACCAAATATTGGAAACGTCCAACAATGCGTAAATTTCAGCATTGTCGCCCAAATAACACGAACCGACATAGCAATTGTCTACAGATAATGTGGGTGCGTTTGGGTAGATAGAACGATATAATTTTAAAATATAATCCACTACCATTTTTTCGTATTCCCCCTCTTCTTTTAGCACAGAATTTTTATCAATTACAATGCTTGGCAACTCTAGTTGGTTGTAGTGGAATACTTTCTTCTCCAACAAATATTGAATAAAAGGGAACCTGATTCCGGTTTTATTCGAATCATTATGTGTTATGTGCGTACACAATATATTTATTTTACAATTACCCCCAACCTCATCTATTTGTCGATCGAAATATTGAAAAATAGAGTCGTTTGTCTCATTAGTAGAGTCGGTATCGGAGACGGAGGTGTTCAACATATCCTTTTCTTTTTCCACTTCTTTTTCTTTATTTTTCATCACCAGGGTGCGTAATACGTTCTTTTGATAATAAACCAACGTGCGAAATAAATGTACAAACGTGGGGGGCAACAATTCTGTGGTCATTTACTATTAATTGTAATAATGTTTTTTATTTATTTTATTTTTCAATAAACAATGTATTTATTCCAATGCGTATAGATACAATACCTGATATTGCTAATACTGCACCATTTATTATATGCAATATATATATGGTGTCTCTAATGAATTATTTATTAGTTTTAAGGTATTTGAAAATGTATAAATTGAACTAAACAACAAGGAGCACGTATGTAAAATAATTATTTGTTTATTAGACATTGTAATTATTATTTATATGTTTTTTATTTTTAATATCCAAACTAACAAAAATAAAAGAAACAACTTGTATATCTTTTTTCATTAAGTAAAAATCCTCCCCGCACTTTTTCCCAAAAAATAATAAAAAATACAGTTGGTTAATTATTCTTAATCCAACACATACAGACGGAAATGCAGTTGGAAAACAAATAAAAATAAACGAAATTATCCATCGCCTAAAAAGGTACATTTTCGGTACATTTAAAGTATATTTTGGAACATTTTTCGGTCGATGAAAATAAAAAGAAAAACCAAGGATGGATTATTTTGTTTTTCTTTTTTGAAAGTTTTTATGGATTTTATTTTATTCATCCTCTTTTTTATTCAAACTAACAAAATTAAAAATGAATCCAATTGGCGAGGCTTTTGTCTCGGCGCAAGCGCCTCGTTGCGACCGTCCAACCGTTTTATACGTTGTTATACGTTGTTATACGTTGTTATCTAAATACGGTTGGTAATTTCTAAACTCTTTTCCAAGATTTCCAAGATGTGCATTGCGCTTGAATTACCCGATAAGGCACACCAATTAAGTTTATCCAGATTCTTTTTCAAGATGGACATCGCATTTTGATTCAGCCGACCCCAATTTAGTATTCAAAACCTTGCCACTCACTCACCCGCCAATTACCCCCCCCATTTAGAAGCCCGATTAAGCACCATAATATTGCACCCATATCCCCTACGGGGATATGCATTTAAATAAGCCCTACAATTACGGCGGCAATTACGGCGGCAATTACGGCGGCAAAAAAATAAAAAATAAAAAGTTGCGAAAAAACATAGGTTTTTATTTATTTATTATTATTTATTTATAAAACACACAGCACACAGCACAGAACATCATACATAATACGAATACATAACCTAGAACCTAGTTGTGTATTCGTGCAATCATTTGGTTAAATTCCGCATATTCGATTTCATCCCGTAATCGCAATTTTTGCACCCATTCCAAGCGTCGTGCAGTCTCTTCGCGTTCTTTTTGCAATATCTTTTCTTCTCTAATAACGCGTTCAACATTTTCTTCGTCTGCCAATCTTTGTCTGTACGCAGCCGCCTTTGCATCTCTATCTACTGTGTGTTTTTGCACATACCAATATTTTCCTGTTTTCGCGCAATGTATAAACTTGTTGCCCATTTTGGTTCTATCCAAGTCAGCCAAGAAATTATACACCACGTCCGAGTAAAACCATTTCTCAAAATACACAATGGCACTGTAATAATTCAGTCCCGTATTTACATCGGTCTTTAATAACGGACATACTTTAGACACTACTCCATATCCCGCATCGTAAAATGCCTGGGATACATAATCCAAATAATCCGTGGGTTTCTTATCCACATGGTGCAGTTCCACCCGAGGTAAAAACAATGCAAATGAAGTGGTTGGGACCGACATTATTATTAAAATTATTGTTAATTATTGTTATTGTTGTTATTGTTGTTTTTGATAACTTTTATTGTAATAAAAAAGAAGAAATATTTCATTTTTTTATTTTACATAGTAATTTATTTTTAACACAATTGAAAATTTTAGTTTGTTAGTTTGTTAGTTTGTTAGTTAAAGTGTTTTAAATATTATGTTTTTGTATTCCGTTTAAACTCTTGAATATTTAAAACTGCACCTTTAACTATTTTTTATATTTTCTCAAAATAATATAGATGCCTAAACATAAGACAGAATATTATAAAATTTCTGCCGTTAAATAATAATTTTAAGATAAACGAATGTAGATAATATATAGTACGACAAATAAATATATTGTTCCGATACATTGGGTTACTTTCATTAAATTTAGGGGCGTGTTGTGAATGTCAAAATATTCCAATACCGGGTCAAAAACATTGAATCCATCTTGGCACAATTTATTTTCCAGCATACTTAATACACATCCATTTAAAATAATAAACGCAGATGTTGCCATTATAATAAACAATGTGGCGACCCACATCATCCACCAAGGACCTACCGTTAACATTATAATTAAAAAAAACCAAATAGTTGTATGTAATGCCCTGATTAATTGTACATTGCTACGAGACGACAAACGTTTACTGCAGATAATTCCCTCAAACCAACATATAAAATTATTTTTTTGTTCTTTGGACGGCATATATTGTTTTTGTATATTACATTTAATATTTTTATTATATTATATGAATACTACAGAAAAAGAAATAATTGCAAAAAAAATAAAAAACACCACGGAGGAAAATGCGATTAAAGATTATAATAAATTGAAAAAAATAAATATAAATTTGGTCTCCAACGAAACACGAATTGGTAATAAATTTGTGGATCGATTTACTTTTTTTCCTCGGTTAGAAACCATTAGCAACAAGGGCATGTCCTACTTTGAGTTTGTACTGGACACTAAATACCACGAAAAAAAATATATCCAAAAAATGTTGAATTACCAAAAGGGAGACGATCCTCATGTTGCATTATATCGCGTGTTTAAATTACATTGCGGGTCCATTGGTATTTTCAAACCTCTCAATGCAATGGAAATATATTCAAAATATAAACCAAACTCCGTATTGGACTTTACCATGGGATGGGGCGGGCGACTGGTTGGCGCGTGTGTGTTGAACGTGCCCAATTACATTGGGATTGATATTAATCAATCTTTAAAAGAACCATATAAACAAATGGTGGGCTTATTGGATACCTTGGATACACAAACAAACATACAACTGTTGTTTCAAGATGCATTATTGGTGGATTACTCTGCATTGGACTATGATTGTGTGTTTACGTCCCCTCCGTATTACAATATTGAAATATATGAGGGAACCACGGCAAAAACAGACGAGGGGTGGAATAATGAATTTTATATTCCTATTTTTAAACAAACGTATAAATATTTAAAACCTGGGGGGCATTTTATTTTAAATGTGCCTATAAAATTATATGAAAATGTGTGTTTGTCATTGTTTGGAGAAGCAACAGAGAAAATCATATTAAAAAAGAAAACCAGACCCAAAAATTCATATACAAAAAAGGATTACAACGAATACATGTATGTGTGGCATAAAACGAAATAATATTGGGTTTTATTGGATTTTTTATTTCAATAAAACATTTTTTTCAAAAGTAGCAATATAAAAAGGGGTAAAAATAAAAAAGGAAATTCTTTTGGTTTTTATTTTTTACAAAACCGAAAAAAAGATGAAAAACACCACACCTAAAATGAAAATAATAATAAAACCCAATTTGTAAAAACAATTATTACGGTTGGTTAAATATATGAGGTAACGAATCGTAAGACGTGAATGCGGTTGCGGATTGTAAAAATAATATTGGGTATTTTCGTTGGACCGAATTCGGTCTAATTCGGTCTAATTCGGTCTAATTCGGTCTAATTCGGTCTAATTCGGTCTAATTCGGTCTAATTTGTAATAAAAAATATTTGTAAAGGAAAAAGAAAAAAGAAAAAAATGGATTCAAAAACTTGTGAAAAATGTGGAAAATCGTTTTTAAAAAAGTCACATTATAATAGTCATTTAAATCGAATAAAATCATGTGTTTCTAACGAAACAAATATAAATTGGAAGTTTTCCTGCAATCGGTGCGATACAAGATTTCAAAGTAAATATCATTTGAATAGTCATTTAAACCGAAAAAATCCATGTAAATTAAAAAAACCACAACTAGAGGAAATAGAGTTGCAAGCTTTATTTGAACGGTTAAAAACAGAACAAGAACTATTAAAATTAAAGACAGAAAACGAACAATTAAAATTACAAGGGGAAATAAAACATTTAAAAAATCAGTTACAAACTAACATTGAGGCAAATTTACAGTCGGAGATTAAATCATTAAAAGAGCAATTAAAAAACAAATCCAATACAACTCACCACACAACCAACAATACAACAAACAACACAAACATCAGCAATAAAATAACAATCAATGTGTGTGGAGAAGAAACGTTATCCCACATTAATGATGCGTTTTTTATATCTTGTTTTGAAAAGGTAAAGGGGTCTGTAGAAAAATTATTTGGAAAAAAGCATTTTTCTTCCAAAAATAAAGACAACCACAACTTATACATTAGCAATTTACGTGACAACAACATAATGATTTACAAAGACGGGACTTGGAATATAGCAAATAAAGAAGTTACGTTGAATAAAATGTATTACGATACCAAGGAAAATTTAGCAGATGTATACGATAGAATGTGTGGAGATGAAACGTTGATTCCGCGATTGGTGCATACATTTCGTTGGTTTGTGGAAGATGATATACCAGAAAACGAGGAAAAAGTATTCAGAAAGAAATCCATGGACGACATGGCATGCATGGCATACAACAATCGAGAATATCCAATGGAAATAAAAAAACAAATGGAAGAGCGTAAAAAAAATAAAGATTAGACAAATTATTCTACTTTTTTTATTATTATTTTGTTAGTTTGACTAATAAGGTTATTGTTGTTTTTTGTCTGCGTTTTTTCTTAGACGAACCAGGCTGTTGTGTTTTTTCTCGTCGTATTCAGCCGAAATGAATTCGTCTTGACTCATAAATGTTTTGTAAAAGTGCTCTTGAAAAGTCGCAAACTCGGGGTCTTTGGAATAGTTTTTGCGGGCAATCTTTTGCAAGAAATCGTAAATGTAACCGGGGCGCGATTCGGTTCCACTTACGAAATTTTTGCGCATTTGTTTATACTCGTCAATTAATTTAATATACTTGTTTCTGTCTGTAGCGCGCATTTTTCTTTTTTTGCTCGTGGTTTTTCGCGAGGATGGGAGACTGAACGACCGAAACGTAATTCTTCTTCTTTTTTTGGATTTTTTAAAAGGCTCACATCTTTTGCTTTTTTTGTTGTAATGCGTCCCGTTATCACAGCGTTTGCGTTTAGTTTTTACAGTAGTTCCTGGATTGGGTTTGGATTTAAGAGCCGAATTCATTATTGTAATATAATAATATTATAATAATTTTGTTAGTTAAAAATAAAAAAGATTGAAATAATAAGTTGGTACTTTTACCTTTTTATCAAATCCAACTAACAAAAAATTAATTATAATATTATTATATATTATATGTTGTCTAAGTTGGTTAAAACCAAAAGCAAGAGTAACAACTCGGCTAAAAACAAAACGATTAAAAGAAGTAGAAGTAGAAGCAGAAGCAAAAGTAGAAGTAGAAGTAGAAGTAGAAGCAGAAGTAGACGCAAAACGATTAAAAAAAGCAAAAAAACATATAAACTGCCGAAACATTTTTATAAAACTCGATCAATCACCCATAAAATGGTAGAGACATTTGGCTTTGAAACGCAACGCATTAAAACCTATTTTGACAACTATTCCGCGTTTAACTACATTGTTCCGCCAATTCGTGCCATGGGTGCGCCAAGCCAAAACGGGTTTGTCAAGGAAATCAATTACCGACGCCCCCCTTATTCTACCCACGCAATATTCAAGTCATCCTCGGAAGAAATGGCGGACAATTTGGTGTATGAATACATGGTGGGAATGGAAGTCAATAAATGGACGAAATATTTTCCCTGTTTTATTGAAACATACGGGCTATATAAATACAAAACCCCCGAGGATTATGAGTATATTAAACAAACCAAACTTATACGCGACGCAACTATGCTAAAAGAAGCCCTTGCACCCATTGCGTCTGCAAACTTGCCCCAACCAAACTACGACTACGCCGATATGTGCAACAATTCCAAGTATTACGCCATCCTCATTGAATATATAAAAAATGCCAAAGATATGGAAAGTATGGAAAACAAATTAAACGCCAACGATATTCACGCTATTTTGTGCCAGGTATATTTTGCTTTGGGGCAACTCACCGATGAGTTTATCCACTACGATTTGCATACCAACAATGTAATGCTGTATGAACCGTTTCCGGGAAAATATATCGAGTATCATTACCATTTTCCCAGTGGATCCGTGGTTTCGTTTAAATCCAAATATGTAGCAAAAATCATTGACTATGGTCGATCTTACATTAAAGCAAGTCCCAAAATCCACGAAAAAATATGCAAAACCGATGACTGCGAACCACGGTGTGGATGGGGATACGGGTTCAACTGGATGACCACTGAGGAAGAAACGGGTCCTACCGAGTTTTTTATTAGTTCCATGCTACACAACCCAAGTGCGGATTTGCGATTATTCAACGACCTATACCCGGATTTTGATGCCATTCAGTTTGGGGTTGGGATTGACGACGAGGACGATAAAATGTATGGAACCGAGCCGAACCCAGAACGGGGACTTCCGGATCAAATCAACAACGTCGCCGATGCGTCCGATTATTTGCAAGGCTTTATGAAAGATACAGATAGGATTGAATATTACACAAAGTGGAACCCGTCTAAAAAAATAGCAGATTTGAATGTATATGTCAATATGAGCAAGCCAATGAAAATAGACATTATACAGTAATTGTGTTTGTTGGGGTTTTGGTTTTGTAAAACTAACAAAACCAGCATTATTTTTGTGTAACGATATCTAATATATTAAAAAACAGCAATTCCATATGATATATCGGGCGGTAGTTATTATTATATAACTGAAAAAATTGTGCACTTTTAACCAGCAAATTGGATATTTTTTCTTTTTCTTTTTCTTTTTCTTTTTCTTTTTCTTTTTCTTTTTCTTTTTCTTTTTCTTTTTCTTTTTCCTTTATGAGAAAGGTGGCGTGATTCAATAGAAGCCAAACACAATCGTACATGTTTAAATTATATATAAGAATATCGTACAATGCATTTCGTACTAGAGATATTTGAATGGTTTCGGGAAAAGATAAATAGTTGCATAGAGGTTGACAAATTGAATTATGTGGAATTTGCATTGCAACACAATTTGCATGATACGATTCATTTTCTTGTTTGTTTTTTATTGGAGTGCAATTCATTTCACATAATCGTATATTGCTGATGGAATCTATTTCACCAATGTGCTGTTGAATGTAACGACCAGAAGATGAAGAATTGTAGGGTTTTAGATTATTTTGTATTATGCGAGTGTATGCGGACTTGGTTGGTTTTGCAAAAGAAATAATATCGCAAATATTTAAAATAGATTCAGGTATAAAACTAATGGCGTCTGTGATTAGTATAAACTTTATATATATTTTGTATTGGTATTTATGATGCATATAACTGTAAAAGACGTCCAACAATTTGCTATGAATCGCGTGAAAATTGCGACAAATTATAATTCCTGTTTTATGGGGTTTAGTTAAAATAATTTCTACAAATCGAGTAAAATAAGCGTGCCAAATAGATTCGGATAAACATCCAAGTAAACCCATATCAACTTCATAATGTATATCGCTTGTTTTTGTTTGTAATGTATTCGATTTGTCGGTCGATTTGTCGGTCGATTCATAATCAATGGTTATTTTTTTCGTACATTTTAATTCTTTTGCACTAAAAGCACTGACAAAATTCAGTGCTTGGCTATATTTTCCTATCCCAGGAGGTCCGTAAAAAATAAGATGGTTTATTTCTGCCAAAGGAGTTGAATTATACACCTTTAATGGAGTTGTCATTTTAGGATGTAGATTTTCTTCCTTTACTCGTTGTACGTAATGATGAAATTCCAGTATTTCCATTTTTATATGTTAGTTGGTAATTCTTTTATACCATGTTTATAAAATATAGAATCTCAATAGTTTATAATTAAAAAACAAATTAATTATAAAAAATTACGTCTTTATTGTTATTTTCAATATTATTTGCTATATAATGCTTTCAAACAATATTTATAGGATATGTCTTGTTCCAAAATATCTGTTGTATTTTTCACAAATAATGCAGGTTGATTATATGGACGTCTTATTTGAACGACAAGGTATTCAATTTCTGTAATTTTTCCCTGGTTTGGGTGTTGTTTCAGTAATAGTTCAATTTCTTCATCTCTAAAATGAAGACCAATAGGTTGATGTTTTATTAGTTCAGTTATAAGCTTTGTTCCATTAGTCATATTTTTAAATTTTTTTTTAATACTTTCAATAGACACATGTTCCATTGTTTATATTGTATAATAAATTATGTTTATATTGTTTAACCTTGGGATTTTTTTTAAAAAATCAATTATAAAACAGTTATACACGCAATCTAGGGTTCACGCACACGTCGCTGGTAGGAAAAACATCTCCTGACATGCATTGGTCGTTTATGCCCACATTCATACAACTACGAATTCCTCGTTCCTCTCCTATATAGCACCACCCCGCTTTGTTACCAGATTGAATAGAACTATAAGAATCATCGGGATTAATTCCGTCATTTTTATTTTGATTATTTTGTTCCATATGCGTCTCGGCATCGTTTAGTGCTATTTGTAACGTATTATGACGAACATCCATCATTTCATTGTTTTCTTGTCCGTAGTCAATTTGACTTCCGTTTTGCTGGGTTTGTCCTTGTGCTGTTTTTATAGACGCAGACGTGGTTGTTCCTATGGGTGTGGCACCTATTTGTTCTATTTTATTGGATGCATTTATAGTGGTTTCTGCGACCGTGTTTGCTAATACATTCGTTCCTGTGGCACTTACATTCGCGGTTTGTTTGATGGTTTCTAAAGTAGTAAAACCGAACAATTTAAGCATTTTATAAAACACGTTTATTATGGGTTGGAATAGGGCGGCAACTTGTTGTGTGCCTTTTCCTAAGATATAAAACACATTAATGCCTAAAATTGCGAAAATTAAAATAACAACAAGCCACGTGTTCCAAGAATGGTTGAATAATTTGTCTACTAGTCCGCTACTTGTTGTGCTTGCGTCTGATAAATAATTGGCAGTTGCTGCTGCAGTAGTTCCGACATTTGTTGCAGTAGTTCCGTCTAAACTTCGTTCATATTGAATGGAATTCATTGTTTATTTAATGGTTTATATTATTTTGCACATAAAACATAATATTTATAACGTTATTCCTAATATTAAAAAAAACCCAATAAACAAAACAAAATAATATAAATGAATATAAATTATAATAACACTAACAAATATTAATAATAAATGGGAAACAAAGAATCTGAACCCATTGGTTTTGAACTTGTACGGGATACAATACAAATCTTGTCGGACCACAATAATAACCATACAATAATAATTAGCACACTTTTGTCTACAGACCAACAGTGTTTAATTCAATTCACAAAAAGTCCGGAAGAAGAAGAGAAACTGTTGAATGAGTTGATGGAGAGACGTTCGCTCATTCGTATTATCATTTTATATGGAAAAAATTGTCGGGATTTAACCGTGTCTAAAAAGGTAGAGCAATTAAAAATGCTTGGTATTTTAAGTCAAGTTAAAATACAAATTTATGGGGGGGGATTATTTGAATGGCTGCTTTTGCAAGAAATTTACGGTCAAGAATTATTTAAAACTATGGAATGTGGCAAAAGCACGGAACAAAAAACGGTTGATTTGTTAAAATATAAATGATTAATGATTCGCGGAAAAATGTTTTTTCCATCCTTTCTCACATTGACCACCATAATACAAATATGAACGGTTGTTCAAAAAAAAGATAAAACTGCGATACTGGATACCACTTGAACGACTTTGTTTTTTATTATTAAAAAAATTCATCGGGTTCACACGAGTTAAATTCGTTTTCACATTTAATATTTAACTTTGAAATTTGTGTTTTATTACTTTTTTAAAACTTTTCTTTTTCAGGAGAAATTGCGTTTAACAATAAAAATAATTCCTTAAAATATATTGGATTGCAATTTTTTGGATTAAAATCAAATTTATATTTATCCATAATACAGTATTTATATATAGTTTTATTATTTTATACCAGACATTTTAAACATTAAGATCGCGTTCGGGTCCATATAATAATGGAATAAATTCCATTGGCTTGGACATATCCATATAAATATGCAAGTCGCCGAATTTGTTATTTGGTGGGTAATCTTTATTGCTTAAATACGTTTGAATGATTTTTTTATCAAGTTGAATTTGCAACCACATGGCCGCATCCACAACATTATGAATTTTTGCCAGAGGTCCTTGAATATTTCCGGATGTTTCCAAAGGAGCGGTGCCATATCTTTCATTATATATTACTTGATTGGGATAAAGCGAACTAGACGCCATCAGTCTTAAATCTGAACTGGGGTTTCGAACTAGTGTGCTAGTAAACAAATATTGGGAAGTCAAATCTTTTTGCATCCAACCAAAACCAGAATTAAAACCGCATTTTGGATTACATTCGTTTGTTTGACATAAACTTTCGTACAGATATTTGCTTGCGGGTATATATGAACGCCCATAATCAATTATTTTAGCAATATAATATGAATTAAATTGAATTATTTTTCCGTTTGTCAAATGATAATAAAATGTAATGTATTTTCCGGGAGAAGGTTGGTACAACATCACATTGCTTGTATGCAAATCGTTATGAACGAATTGGTTGGTTAAATGTGCCAAGGGAATATATATTTGTGCTAAAATAGCTAATTTAGAAACGTCGCTAACAATATTATTTTTCAAGTGATGTGCAAACGTGATGGCTCCTCGAATATGTTGGATTAATACGGCTAAGTATTGAGATATAGTACATACAATTTTATATTGTTCATCAAATTGTTGGTTTGGGTTGTCGGCTGATTTGATTAATTGCAATGTTTGTTTAAACGAAGATATATCGACAATAGTAGGATTATCTCGCACCCATTCGTACACAAAAGGATCTTCATATCCATACAATCCATAGGTTTCCACAAAACATGGAAAAAAGGGGATCCACTGATTCACTTGGATTCCCACCGCATATTCATAATATAAATTATCCGCACTAGGTTTTTGAGAAGATTTAAGAATAGTGCTGGCGGTATAACCTCGGTGTTGATAATTGATTTCTTTTATAAAACCGTTTGCACTTACCGAACCAATAGAGGTAATCGGCGGGACCACATAATCAAACGCAGTGAACTTATTAAAGAATTGTTTGATTTTGTTGTTTTCAATACCAAACGCAATACAAACTCCAGAATCAGAACAAATGTTTTTTAAAAAAATGGACTGTCTTTGCGGTTTAGTTTGTTGCATAAACTGTCCTATTTTTTGAGACGCCGATGTTTTTGCGCCAGCTCTTTTTTTTTGCTTTTTTTTTCGCAATGTTCTTTTTTTATTCTTTACATGCTTTTTAGTTTTTCTTTTTTTTGTCATTTATATACAATTATATTATAATTGTTGGGAAGGAAGTTTTAAACCGTATAAATAGGGAATCAAACGCAATTATTGGAAAAATCATGTGGAAAGAGTTGTTAAAAATATTGAAATTCCATGCGTTTTTTTGATTGGAATAATTCATACTATAATCTAGCAAAAAGAAATGTCTACTAGCATCAACAATTTACCTGTCCCTCCAATGGATACAATGTCGGAATCCAGTCAATTCGTCCAATCCGCCGATCCAAATGCGCAGTATAATCCTAGCGTAGAATTTCCACCAAAAGATAATGGAGTATCTTTAGATTCAGACACGGTACAAGAATTGGTTCGTGGTCTGCAAGAAGCGAATTCTTCAGGAGCAACCTCCATTCCAGTGCGCGATATTCCGCAGAACATCCAGCAAGATGCACAAGTAAATCCAAATTATATTCCCCCCAACAACAATCAACGTGTGCGGTTTGAGGAAGAAGAAGACGAAAATGATTATGACGGAATTACGGAAAAAAACACGGCAAATAATCGCAAAACGGATTCGTTTAATTATATTTATGACGAACTACAAACGCCCATTTTATTGGGGATTTTATTTTTTATATTTCAACTTCCAGTTGTGCGGCTCCTATTGTATAAATATTTGCCCGCCATGCACATCGAGTCTGGAACTCAACTTAACTTATTTGGGATTAGTTTTTGCAGTGTGATATTTGGCTTTGGATATATGTTAATTTGTAAATTGATGTCCTATTTATCTTCCTTTTGACCGTCCAAATCGAAAGATTGAATAATATTAGTGTGTGTAACAATGGATTGTAGAAGAGTTGCCATTAGCAATTTTTCACATCGTATTTCTTTTTGCAAATTATTAAACGCATACAAGATGTCATATTGCAATGCCAAATTATTATGCATTAATGTCCCGTTTTTAATTAAAATGACAACGTCCAAACTACTGACTCCTGCTTTGTACAAAGCGTCCGCCATACACAACACATTGGTATTTGTTAATGAGTGATGTTTTTTCAACAATAATTGGATTTTTTTACGTATATTGTCGCGGTTGGTTGCGTTTATTTTTGTCAAAATAGTTGAATTTGGGTTACGGGTCATGTTGAGTTTGTATAAATTAACGATTTTTTTTGTTTTATCAGAAACTGGAAGCGGTATATATAAGGTGCAAAAACGGGATAAAATGGGTTTAATTAACCCAAACTCTTCCACAACGTCAATGAAAAACCTGGTGGTTTTAATAAATATTTCAATATATCGACGCAGTGCGGATTGGGCGTCAATAGTTAATTTGTCGGCATTTTGTAGGATAATTATTTTAAATGTATTTTCATCGATAAAATTAGATTGGGCGAAAAATTTTAAATCTTCGCGAATAAATTTAATTCCTTTGGAATGCGTACAATCAATATATTTGGTATAATTTTTAATTTTAACCGCATCTTGATTGTATATTTGATGGATAAAATTGTGAATTATAGTACTTTTTCCTGAACCCGTGGGTCCGCAAAATAAAATATTCGGCACGTTGTTGGTCGTACAAAAGAAATCCAATTTTTCATGAATATGACGCTGGTTCTCAAACAACATTATATATTGTGTCTGGTTATTTTTATTATAATTTATTTGTAGTTTTAGTTTGTATTTTGCCTAAAACAAAAATGAGTTAAATGCTTTTTGGTTTAAATAATAAAAATTATAAATGATGTTTAAAATGCAAAAATCACGGAATAATAGCAATTCATTGCCACAAACACCTGTGAAGCGAACGAAAAAATGTCCGGAGAAAATATTTTTATTTACCAATGCAAGGGACGAACCGAGTATATTGGAATGGATATTTCATCATTTACATTTGGGATTTACCCATACATTTATTTACGACCACATGTCGATTGTTCCGATTCAAACTTTGTTGGACGATTACTGGGTCACAAACCCAGATGCAAAAACACGATTAAGTAGCCGAATTCATGTGATTCGTATTGATGATGATAATTCAAAAAAAGTTTTTTTGAATTCCGTCACCAATATTAAAATCCCGCTGATGAATATAGCATTAGATTGCTGTATTAAAGAACGTGTAGATTGGTTGTTATATTTAGATGCGGATGAATTTCTTACTATCAACACAGGTGTGTTTAAAGACGAAAACCCATTAAAGCAATTATTAACTTCCTTTTATTTTGCCGATACCTTGGCAGTAAATTGGCTCATGTTTGGTTCCTCCAACTACGAAACACAACCGCCCGGTTTAATAATGAATAATTTTATATGTTCGGACAATAAACTAAATCCGCATGTAAAAACGTTTGTACGACCCACCGCAGTTCGGGATGCAACCAATCCGCATTATTATCCCGCCATCCATACCAATCGTAGTTTTGCTGTGACTGGAAATAGTATGGATCCCACATCGCCATTTAACGTGGTGGATATGGAATTTAAAAATGCTCCCGCATACATTGCCCATTATATTGTGCAGTCTAAAAATGAATTTTTCCGTCGCAAAGGCAGGTCCATGGATGACGGAACTGGGGACAAATCTGGGATGTATCCCAAAGAACAATTGCATGTGGTGCATAATCATTGTCCCAATAAACAATTACGGGAACGACACGGAAAAGAATTGGAACAAATGTTTTGGGGAAAAAATAAAGATTGATAAGGATGATGGGGGGTGAGGATAATAATAATGAGGGTGATACTGCTTTTATTTTTGTTAGTTTGAATAGAAAAGAGGATGAATAAAATAGGGTCGAAAAAATATTTTAAAATAAAAAACAAAAATAATCCCATTCAATTTTTAATTTACTGGACCGAGTTTGAGTCTTTCAATTTTATAAACCCATTTTTTATTTTATTTTTACCCTTTTTAAAAAGATGCAAACTAACAAAATTCAAAAATAAAAAGAAAACAAAATG
>Ga0209390_10002414_pt1 | contig 32850 bp, 27 predicted proteins | sample BON01_FD_187212 | JGI IMG/M metagenome (GOLD analysis project Ga0209390, IMG submission 187212) | Freshwater microbial communities from Lake Bonney liftoff mats and glacier meltwater in Antarctica - BON-01 (SPAdes) (version 2) | ecosystem: Environmental > Aquatic > Freshwater > Ice > Glacier...
TCAGCTGAATCGTTCAATGCCAAAATCAAAGCCTTTAGAGCTCAATTTAGAGGGGTTAGAAGTATCACGTTCTTCCTATATAGACTGACTAATATTTTTGCATAAACACAACAATTATTCTTGATCCCATTTTCTTCCTAAAACTGTCTTGGAATAGCTCGCTATTCCTGCACCACTTTTACTCGAAACTAACTATTTAAAGATGTTCTGAATCCAAAATAACAATCGAAATCAGGTTAATAAGCTATGCAAATAGCTTACACTCTCTCCAGCAACTTTAGTACTGTCCAAGCAGCTTCTTTGCCTTTGTGGCCGTGCTTACCACCTGAGCGTTCTACAGCTTGCTGCTGATTGTCGGTAGTGAGCAGCCCCAAAGCTATAGGAATATTATGTTTAATAGTGACATGGGCTATCCCATTAGCCACGGCATCACAGATAAAATCGAAGTGACGTGTTTCTCCCTGTATTACTACACCTAAACATATTACAGCATCTAAACCTTCAGAAGCTAGTTTATTGGCACCATATATAAGCTCATACGAGCCAGGTACGTCCCAAACTGTAATGTCTGTTATGCCTGCTTTTTTCAGCGTGTCAAGAGCACCCTCTTTTAGTTTGCTAGTGATTTCACTATTCCACAGTGCAGTCACTACACCTATCTTGAAGTTAGTATGTGGTAAACGAATTTCTTCGTTTAGGAAAGTTTGGCTAGAATAATCTGCCATAAGCTATAATTACTTAGCTGCTTTTTTAGCGGTTACTCTGGCGATACGAGAATCTACCTTGTCAGCTACACGTGACGTGCTATACTCGCTTCTTAGTCTTTCGTAAGCTTCTAGTGCGTCGCTATATTCTCCTGCTTCTTCGTAAGCCAGTCCTGCTTTGCTAAGTGCGTATGGAGTAGTCATTTTATTCTCATTAGAATTGGCAGCTTTCATGTACTTGTCGCCCGCTTTTTCAAATTGCTCTAACTCTGAGTAGCAATCACCTTTTAAGATAATAGCTTGATTAGAAAGCAATTGATCGTTAAGATCTGCGTCTTCTAAGTAGTCAAGAGCTTCTTCAAATTTACCTTGCTCTAATAATATTCTGCCTGCTAGGTACGTAGCTGTGTTACCCGCTTTAGTACCACCAAATTCATCAGCAATATCTATTACACCTAAGTTTACTCCATCACCGTTCAAGGCTTTGGTTAGTGAATCGACACCATAATACCGCTCAGCCATAAATAGGCTGTTGCTAGCTTCTAGTTCTAACTCTGGCTTATAGATACTATCGTAGTAGTATATACCCGCTGCTAATACGATAAGAGCGATACCTGCTATCATAACATTGTTTTTATTCTTATCGTAATATGCCGAAATAGAATTGAAACTTAGTTTACCTTGTAATTGTTCGTTTGTACTCATTTTATGTAAAAGTTTGCAAAAGTAGTCTTATTCTATGATAAACGGATACTCAGTTTCGTATACATCAGTATACAGCTCTTCTTCTGATGGGAAAGGAGAGTTCTCTGCGAATTCTACACATTCTTCCATCTCTTTTTCTACTTCCTCTTCCATAGCATCTAGCTGCTTCTGAGTCATGTATTTTTTATCTAGTATCACCGATTTTACTACCTCTATAGGGTCTACTTTTTTGTAATCTGCTACTTCATCTTTAGTTCTGTACTTAGCAGGATCAGACATAGAGTGACCTCTGTATCTGTAGGTTTTTAGCTCTACGAATGTTGGACCATTACCATCTCTAGCTCTTTTAGCTGCAGTAGCCATGCTGTCGTGCACAGCCTCACAACTCATTCCGTCTACTTGCTCTGCAGGCATTTCATATCCGCTAGCTATTTTGTAGATATCTAGCACATTAGTAGTACGCTCTACAGATGTCCCCATAGCATAGTTGTTATTTTCACAGATAAAAACTACAGGTAGTTTCCATACCATAGCCATATTAAAAGTCTCGTGTAGAGCACCTTGTCTCACCGCTCCATCTCCCATGTAGCAATATACTACACCATCTTCGCCTTTGTATTGCTCTGCAAGAGCTATACCCGCTCCCAGTGGTATCTGGCCGCCTACTATACCGTGGCCACCATAGAAATGATGCTCCTTGCTGAACATGTGCATACTTCCACCTTTTCCTTTGGTACAGCCATCTATTCTACCAAAAAGTTCTGCCATTACAGCATTAGATGAGATACCCATAGCTAGTGCATGACCGTGATCTCTGTAAGCAGTTATTACTTTGTCATTATCTTGTTTTGCAGATACCAAACCGGCTACTACAGCTTCTTGTCCTATGTATAAATGACAGAAACCTCTTATCTTGTTTTGACCGTACATCTGAGCAGACTTTTCTTCAAATCTTCTTATCCTTAACATTAACTTATACCAATCAATGTAAGTTTCTTTGGTGTGCTTTGCTTTTGCCATTTTATATTTGGAGCGGCAAAAATAACAAATTATCTTCCTCATAAAACATACTTGAAGGTTCAAAAACTAATATTAATCTCATTTAAAAATCATTCGGAATTAAGACTAGAGACGAATGAGGATGTAATAGCCATTGCAGGACTCAATGGTGTTGGCAAAACTTCGGTGTTAGACGCTATCCATTTTTTATGTATTGGTAAGTCTTACTTTTCTGCTACAGATGTACAGTGTATCCAAGAGGGAGAAATGCAATCTGGTGTGCTAGCGACCATAGTAACTTCAGAAAAAGTAGAATTAAAAGTAAAGCTAAAACGTGGTGGCCGCAAGGTTATAGAGCGTAATGGGGTTCCCTATAAAAAAGTAACAGATCATATAGGTGAGTTTATGGCGGTGACTATAGCACCTGGGGATATAGAGTTGATATATGGCAGCAATACGGTTCGTAGATCATTTATAAACCAGATATTATGTCAAGTAGATGCTAATCACTTAGCTGAGCTCATCAAGTACAATAAACTGATAGAGCATCGCAATAAGCACCTCAAAGAAGATACTGTAGATCTTGCTCTTATTCATACTTTAGATTTTCAGATAGCACCACTGGCTGCCAGTATTTATACTAAGAGAAGTGAGTTCCTAAAGGAATTTAGTACGGTGTATGCGGAAAAATACCATCTCTTGTCTGGAGAGAAAGAGCTAGCAAGCTTACAATACATAAGCCAACTAGAGCACAATACCTATGCAGAGTTAGTGGCCATGAACCAAAGGAAAGATATAGCTGTGCAACGTAGTTTTAGCGGAATACATAAAGATGAGCTAGAGCTCAATATTGGGGATTTCCCGCTAAAGAAGTATGGATCACAAGGGCAGATTAAAACGAGTTTAATAGCTTTGAAAATTGCAGAGTTTGCCTATTTGCAAAAAGCAACAGGCAAAACACCTTTTTTATTGCTAGATGATATTTTTGAAAAAATAGATGAAGAAAGAGCTTCTGTACTTACTCAAATAGTGAAAAATGATAACTTTGGACAAATATTTATTACAGATACCAATGAAGACAGACTGAATACGTTCTGTAAAGAAATTGGGAAGCCTTATAAAACAATAACACTCAGCTAGTTGAAAGAAGAAAAGTCCATAAAAGAGCTCATGCAAACCTTGTTTAAGTCGTACGATAGAGGATATAAGTATGACGAGGCTGCCGTGCTCAATAGTTGGGAATCCGTAGTGGGAAAAATGATAGCCCAAAAAACGACTAAGGTATTTATCAATAAAAAAGTACTCTACCTTACACTTTCTTCTGCACCGCTCAAAAATGAGCTTAGATATCATAAACTGGTGCTCATAGAGAAAGTAAATTCCTACGCCAAGAAAGAAATAATAAACGATATAAATTTTTACTAAATACATGACTCATAAAATAGCACCATCAGTATTAGCAGCAGATTTCGCCAATTTGCAGAGAGATGTGGAGATGGTAAACGAGAGTGAAGCAGATTGGTTTCACATAGACATAATGGACGGCGTTTTTGTACCTAATATTTCTTTTGGCTTTCCAGTAATGAAGGCTATTCAGAAGTACGCCCAAAAACCTTTGGATGTGCATCTTATGATAGTAAATCCAGACCAATATATACAGCAATGTGCAGACGCAGGAGCAGAGGTGATAACCGTACACTACGAAGCCTGTACACACTTGCACAGAACACTAGGAGCTATAAAAGAAGCTGGCTGTTTGGCTGGTGTAGCGTTAAATCCACACACACCTGTGCATTTGCTTAATGATGTTTTTAAAGAAATAGATTTGATCTGTATAATGAGTGTAAATCCAGGATTTGGTGGCCAGTCGTTTATAGAAAACACATATACCAAGCTACAACAACTCAGAAATATCTGTGAGGTGAAAAATCACCAACCGTATATAGAGGTAGATGGAGGGGTAAATCTAGACAACTATCAAAAACTACTAGAATGCGGTGCCAATGTATTGGTAGCGGGTAGTTCTGTATTTGCAAGTCCAGAACCAGCTAAAACCATTTTAGCATTGAAACAATAGAAAGACAGGAGCTACGTTACTATTCTTTTGAAAAGAATCTTCCAAATATTTCTAGTACTACTAGTAAGCATAAATTGTAGTGCACAGGCAGTGTCATATCTCACCGGTACGGTATATGATATAGACAATGTAATAGTAAGTAATGCCTTCGTAAAAGTAGCTAGCACAGGTAAGGCTGTGTACACAGATATACAAGGGAAGTATACGGTAGAAGTACCTGCCAATGAATCCATACTTATACAACTTGCCTATTCTGGTGCGACACTAAAAAGAACATTAGGCCCGTTTGCTGTAGGTGAAACATATTATCAAAATTTTAGGTTTAATGCCTCTTTTAGCCTCGGTACTGCCTATGTAAAAGGGGAGCGAGATAGAGGAAGTACTCTTATAGAATTAGATCCCATAAAGATAGAGCGATTTGCTAATGCGGGAGGTTTTGAGCAGCAGCTCAAACTCATAGGTCTTGGGATAAGCTCTGCAGGTGGCGACCAATCTTCTGCGTATAGTGTACGAGGGGGTAATTTTGATGAGAACCTGGTATACATTAACGACATGGAGGTGTATCGTCCCTTTTTAGTACGCAGTGGCCAGCAAGAAGGTTTGAGCGTTATTAATGGAAGTCTAGTAGATAATGTGAAGTTTTCTGCAGGTGGTTTCCAAGCGAGATATGGAGATAAGCTATCCTCTGTGTTAGATATAACATACAGACAGCCAGACTCTTTTGCCGCTTCTGTAGAAGCTAGTTTTTTAGGAGCTAATGTGCACGTAGAAGATAAATCTAAAAACAATCGATTCTCGTATCTGGTAGGAGCAAGGTTTAGAAGTAATCAATATTTACTGGGTAGTTTAGATGTGCAGGGAGATTACAAACCCCGTTTTTTTGATATTCAAACACTGCTCAAATATCGTATTACTACAGATCTAAGTCTTTCCTATCTTACTACGCTTTCTCAAAATAGATATTTAGTTACTCCACAGAGTAGGCAAACTAGTTTTGGAAACGTGAACAGTGCCTTGAGTCTCTTTATAGCCTTTGGTGGGCAGGAGCTTATGGAGTACACCACCTGGATGAACGGGCTTAACCTAGAGTATAAGCCAGAGGGGAAAAGAATAGAGCTAAAATTGAATGCGTCTAGTTATATAACCTCAGAGCGTGAGCACTTTACCATAGAAGGAGCATATCGTCTATCAGAGTTAGAAAACAATTGGGGCTCTGATGATTTTGCCAATGAAAAGGCACTACTTGGTGTCGGGTATTTTATAGACCACGCTAGAAACGATTTGCAGGCTAGGGTTTTTGCCATCAATCAAAAAGGAAAATTTGCATTAGAAAAGTCGTCTATTCAGTGGGGTTTTGGTTTCACCAAAGAAAACATAGTAGACAAGCTGAAAGAGTGGAGATACAATGACAGCAGCGGGTATAATATTAGTACTAGAAACAAGGATAATGCGGGTAATGAGATAATTTTAGATGAGTTTCTGAAAGCGGATATAAATCTGTCTAGCTACAGAGCAAATGCTTATATCCAAAACACCCAGTTACTCAATAAGCGAAATAACCTAAAGGCTACTTACGGAATAAGAACTAACTATTGGTCGTATAACAAAGAGAATGTCATTAGTCCTAGAGTACAATTTTCTTGGCAGCCTAATAAGCAGTTTAATGATACGCTCAGAATTACGCTCATGGACTCACTTCAAAACGTAAATTCTAAGTATAATCAAGATACACTTCGTACTATTTTAGAGCCTAGAACCAAGCGAGATTGGTTATTTAGGTTTGCGGGGGGCTATTATTACCAACCACCATTTTATAGAGAGCTTAGAGGTTTAGATGGAGTATTGAATCCTAATCTAAAAGCACAACGGTCTATACACGCGGTTGTAGGTGGAGACATGAATTTTAAGGCTTGGGGTAGACCATTCAAATTTATTACAGAGGTATACTACAAGCACCAGGATAGAATGGTGCCGTACGTTATAGATAATGTGCGAATAAGATACTTGGCAGAAAACTCTGCACAAGGTTATGCCACCGGGATAGATGCACGTGTGAATGGAGAGTTTATAGAAGGGATAGAGAGTTGGTTTAATTTCTCGCTCATGCAAACTCAAGAAAGAATTTACTATACCAATGAGGTAGGGGAAGAGGTGCTTAGCGACTGGCTAAGAAGACCAACAGATCAACGTGTCAATTTCTCTATCTTATTTCAAGATGAGTTGCCCAATAATCCGAGTTATAAGATGAATCTAGGTTTAGTATATGGTACTAATATGCCATTCTACTTTGATGCAGCCAATAGACAGAAACCAGGTTTTAAGATACCAGCCTATAGAAGGGTAGATATAGGTTTCTCTAAAGTGCTTATGGATTCTAAAAGTGAAAAGAGACCTAAATGGCTCAAAAACTCAGAATCACTTTGGGTTAGTTTAGAGATTTTCAACCTCTTACAGGTTAATAATACCATTTCTTATATACTGGTAAAGGACTTTTCTAATACCGTATATGGAGTGCCTAATTACCTTACAGGGAGAAGAGTAAATCTAAGGTTTATTCTGAAGATTTAGAGGTTTTGTCATCCTGAGCGGACCCGATAGCTATCGGGTCGAAGGGTGAACAAAAGTGGCTATTTCTAACCTGCCGATATGCAGATAAGGTTAGTTCGTGTTTCATGTGTTATTGTGCTGATAATGAATATATTAAAGCGGATAAAATTTAGCAATAAGTAAAAGGGTGTTTTGTATGTCTTTTTATTTTGTTATATTTGGACAATATGAAATTGTAAACACTAGATAGTAACTCCCTTAATGTCGACTATATGGAGAACTTCTAAATGAAAGAAATGTCAAAATAACCAACCAGAAATGCCACCAAAAGCATTTAACGCATAATGGCCAATTGACCGAGGCGAATGATTTTTATGATTTTTAATGAGTATTAAATTAAAAAAAATCAAAACAATGAAAAACGAAAACAAACAAATCATGGCTCAAGGACACGGTTCCTTAAGTCAAACAAATTTGGACCCAACTGGTCCTCAATTAAAAATCAACTTAAACAGATTAAAAAAATGTAGAACTGTATTAACGTTACTGTTCTTTTTCATCAGCAGCATGTCTTATGGCATTTTATATATTTCCAATCCCCCATTTGGTGGAGGTGCTATCAATACTGTATATTATAGTGCCTTGTCGCCTGCTGATAAAGTTAGTGCTGCAAGTGGAATTGTCATTTATACTGGTGGTGAGCTAGTTGTAGATGAAACAATTGATTTTGATCCCAATGCACAGGTTATTGTCCATTCAAATTATACATCAACTGGGTATCCAGGAGGGAGATTAATAATCCGAGAAAAAATGACATGTTCAGCAGGGACATGGCAAGGTATAAAAGTTCAAGGTTCACCCTCAGAGCCTCATTTTAATTCCAACCCAGACGAGAGCATTAAAAATAATGTTGCCGCATTTATGGGGGTAGTGAATTATTGGCATGGACTTGTTGATATACAAGAAGGAACAATAATAGAAAAGGCAGAACATGGTATTTGGTCAGTAAATGGTGGCATAGTTCAAAGCTTTATAGATCACACACAAAGTCCTGCAGAATTTATTGATTGCCAAGAAAGTATATACATAGAGTTTTCTGCTCAGTCTCCTTCAGCTTCTAGAATAAATAGATGTAATTTTTCGTGGACAGATCCCAATATACATGGCTATACAGACTATACTAACTTCAGACATGTTACCATAAAAGAATCTAAGGATATCCGACTGGGTGGGTGTGATATAGTAGGGGAATATGGACTTGGCGTGAAGTATAATACAGATAGCAAAGGAATAGGAGTACTAGTAACTGGTGGCGAATCTACCTACTCTATAAGTGAGGCTGGCAATACGTTTGCTGCGGGTACAGGTAGTGGTTGCATTGCTGTAAAGTATGATTCTGACCCTACTGGCACATATCCGAGCATCATAGCACAGCTTTCTACTGGTGTAGAAGTGCTGGCAAGTGATAGAGGAGCGGTGAATAACACATTTTTTTTCGCTACCATTACGGGAGCTAGAGTGGTAGGAAATTTCGTGGATTTTCACGACAATTTTTTTAGAGCAGATGATTACTGGATGGCCAATAGCTTTAATCTAACACCTGCTGTGAGTAGTAAGCTATGTATAGAACTAGCCTCTGTGAAAGCAGCCTCTATGTATCGTAATACCTTTAGTTACCATAATTTCAACTTTGGCGGTTCTCCATGGCCTGCATTTTCTATGGTATATATTAATGGTTTTACAGGAGGAGAAATAAAGGTGGTAGAAAACATTTTTAATGGTAATGTGACGAATACCCTAGAAACTAAGTATGCACTTACAGGAGGGGGTAACTTGACTAATTTTGAGTGGAGATGCAATACCTTCAATGATTTTGAAACAGCGGTGTCTTATGGCGGTACTGGACCAGCTCTGAATCCTGCGAGTGGCAACAGTGCAAATAATAGTTACAATAATTTGTCTGGCAATTGGGTTGTAAATAATGCTACAGCACAAACAACTTATGTAAGTAACTATTGGTTTTCTTTAGGTCCAAATCAAATAGGGTTGCTAGATGGAGGAGTAGGTGAATCAGCCAATTGTGACATAAATTGCACTACGGATCAGACCAAGTATAAGTATTCTCCTACAGCATCTATAACCCCCACGCTGCAACAAGGTGAAATGGTAGTATATCCTAACCCTAGTAATGGAGCTATTATTTTAGATTTTGGCAAAGGTAAAGCTGGTAATATGACTTTATACAATGCACAAGGACAACAAGTAAGGCAGGCAAGAGTACAAAGTGGAGAAGTGTACAAAGACGCTAAATTATTGCCAACAGGCTTATATTTTGTAGAAGTAGTGTCTGACGGGGATAAAACAACTACTAAACTCATAATAGCAAGATAGTGAGATTTATTCTCATTATAATTTATACCATTATGTACCTGTCTGTATCGGCACAGACAGGTAATAATGTTATAACTCGTTCTAGTGCTTATTTCTATTTTGATGCAGCAGATAATCTTCAGTATAAAGAAATTGGGCCATTTATTCCTTCTTACAGGAATTTTATAGTGTCAAGGTATAATGGAGACGTCTTAATGTATCAAGCAGATGAGGTAATTTATAACTCCATAGGAGATTCGCTGTCTAAAAGGGCATTGCAAATATCGTTAGAGTCCGTGTATATTAATATGGGGGACACTGTGTTTTTTACATTTCAAATAGGACGTGATGCAGCATTATCAGACAGATATACAGACTTATATATGTCAAAGTTTAAATTAATTAATGGAAAACTTATAGCAGATAATGCTATTCAGTATAAGCGAGTATTTGACTTTAATGTACTGCATATAGATGTAAGTATAGATACCTTGGGCCATCCGTGGTTAATACTACGTGTTTCGTCAGATGAATTTAGGGCATTACAGTTTGATCCTAATGGTTCTATTGTTAAAGAGGTGATTTCTGTATTACCTGAGCTTTACGTGCCCAACCATGAATACATATATGAACGTTCTGATGCATTTATCAAAGCAAGTGCTGCCGGTAATCTTCTATCGGTAAGTACCAATGTAGTATACGACTTACCAGATGGTGTACCTAGTCATGGATTTACACTTATAGATTTACTCGATTTTGATAAAGTAAGCGGTACATTGACTTATAGAGAGAGGGTAGCTAGTCTAGTAGATAGTGCTCTATATGACAAGGCTAATCAAATACTTCATAGATATATTCATTGTGAATTTTCATCTAGTGAACAATATCTGTATTATAGGTATGCCACATTATTAGGATATGCTAGTCAAAAAGATTTTGTTTATAGTTATAATATTAACAACAGTAATGATCAAAAGATATATAACTATGACTACCAAAAAGAGCAAGAAGAATGGTATGGTTTTAGTTCTTCGCCAAATCTAAAGCTATTTAATGATGGGAATATATATATCCCCAATGCGTATATAGATGGGACAAGACAGGATGATAGAAGGTACATTATAGATAGAATAGAAAATTGCAATTCTAATAGTCCTGAACTGAAGAGACAAGTATTTATTTCGCAAAAATCGAGAAGAGCCTATGCGTATTTCGGCTACTCCAAGTATAACTATATCCGCACACGACCACAGTATAGGTATGACTGTGCAGCACACGTCACCTTCAGAGATAAGTGCGACTATGCCCTGCCCAATACTAAAGTAAACTACTTTTCAGAAGATATAGCAGGCAGTGGCGTTTTAGTCCCTAGAGGACAGAACCCTACGATAAATTATACTCAAAATGGAGACTACCTCTGTAAAGTAGTACTCAAAAGCCATGAAGGTACTTACAAAGAAATTCACTACGACACCCTAAAAATCCGCATCCCAGAAAAACCAGTAGCAGCATTCACTACTGAGGATACAGTGATATGTGCTTATGTTCCAATAGAGTTTACAAATGAAAGCACCACCGATACCGTACATACGGTAAATGGCGAAAAATGGGTCTGGACCTTTGGAGATGGTACGTCAGAGAGTGTGACCAGTGCGTCCGACCCTTCGACTCCGCTCAGGGTGACGCATACTTACGACAAGCCCGGAATCTATACCGTTTCCCTTTTCTACTCTAACGGTTTCTGTGATAGTACTTTGGTACGCAACCAATACATCACGGTAGTAGATGCCCCTGCACCGGGCTTTAGCATAGATAATAACAGAGGTTGCTCACCTTTCACAGTCACTGTTACAGATACTGTTACCAGGAATACTACCAAGAAAGAATATTTAGTTTCGGGTCAGTTGGCCTTTATGGACAGTTTGCCGTTTAGCGGTAGCTGGGACAAGTACTACTCCCTTCCTTTTGGGGAGGGAAGGGGTGGGGCTTTTACCTTTTCTCAGGCAGGGACGTACTGGATCACCCAACGGCTATACGGCTACACAGGCTGTATCACGCAGCTAGACAGTCAACGCGTATTCGTTACCCCTGGGTTTACAGAGTACGATACTTCACATATAGCAAATGCTACGTATCAAGACGTATCAGCCCATCCAAAAGTAGACGAAGTTATTACGATAAATTGGCCTTGCTTAGAAGATGCAGCTGTACGATATGATCTGTATAGAAATAAACAAAAAATTGCAGAACTAGATGCTCAGCCTTGCGTGTATGGTCAGATGTGGTATGCCGATAGCCTAGAGCAAGCGAGTAAATCTATAGTCACCTATACCGTAGTAGCTATAGACAGTTGCGGTACGGCCACGCAAGTAGGTCGAGTAGGTCAGCCTGTACACGTATCTGGAGAGGTAGTAGGCAATAATGAATTCAGTGTAATAAGCTACACCGCCTACCAAGACTGGAATGTAGGAGAGTCGGAACTAAGCTATGAGCTGCAGACAGAAGATCTACTGGGAGGTTGGATTACTATAAATGAACAAAATAACACCGCTTTATATAATGATTATCAATTTTTAGATATAGCAAAAGCAGGGATACAGCTAGAAAAATGCTATCGGGTAGTAGCTCAGACCGGCACTAGCAAGTCTTCTATTAGTGCTATCTTGTGCTTGCCGTATTCGCCTGTGGTATTTATTCCTACAGCTTTCACTCCCAATGCAGATGGACTCAATGATGTGTGGCGTCCTGTCACCTTTGGTATAGAGTTTTACGAGGTGAATATTTATAACAGATATGGACAGAAGATAGCACAGCTAGACCAAACTAGTCCAGGTTGGGATGCAGCAGAAGCACCTATGGGAGCATACGCAGTTACCATCAGAGCGAAAGGCACCGATAATCTGTGGTACAACTTAAAGAGTACGGTAACAGTGGTGCGGTAACTAATGGCCTAGTAATTTCGGAGATGCTTGTCAGCCTGCTTGTCCGCCGTGGTGGACATATCCGCCGTGGTGGAAGTAACTCGCCTCAGCGGATTGCCTGCCCTCCTCAGGAGGATACCGAAGATTATCAAGGTGAAACAAAGATGCTTGTCATCCTGAGTGATTTTCAAATTTCGAATGGAAATTTCAAAATTGTACCGAAGGGTGTCAAGGAGATTTCACCTGCCAAAGGTCGGGAAAGCTGCTTTGTTTTGGAATGACCATTTCTTATATACTCGTAAAGGACTTTTCTAATACCGTATATGGAGTGCCTAATTACCTCACAGGCAGGAGGGTGAATCTTCGATTTATTCTGAAGATTTAAAGCGATTTTGGGATATTGTTGGCTTCTTCTACAGGAACTAATTCACTAATAATAGGAGCAGATTTAGCGTATTTTACAATTGTCCGTTTCTGCGATAGTCTTACTATACTTACGAATTCTCCTTCCAGTTTTCTGCGAAATACTTCGGTGCCTACTTGGTAGGTTACCGCTATCTTATCCCCTTTACTATGTTCGAAATCTATTACACCTATCGTATAGTCGAAATGATTATTAAGTAGATAGTATTTTCTAAATATATTCAAACCCTCAACTAGCAGTATTCCTACAAAGCAGGTTATAATAAAGTATTGACCTATTCTGCGTTCGTAGTTATATTTCAACGGCTGTTTTATGGATTTTACGAGCAAGTAGGTGTAGATCTCATTCGTAGATAAAGTAGCCGCTGATATGAAAGTTAAATAGCCTAGTGCTGTAAGAAAATAGTCGGCACTTCCCCATTGTTTGAAATGGTGGGTGAAGATGATTTGAAGGCCAGTAAATAAGAGCACACTCAAGCCAATAACTCGAAGGCTCAAAGGAAACTTGGCTAATCCTGCTTCATACTTTTGCTTAATTTTAAGTTTCTTAGCGTCTTCTAGTTTCTCTTCTCTATCTTGCTTACTAAGGGTTCGCCAGTAACTCTTTTGTGGTGTTTTGGAAGCGGTATGGAGTCGCTTTATCTCTATTAAATAGGCTAGTTTTAGCTGCCTGTCATAGGCGACTTTGTTTTCTTCGGTATCTAGTTGTTCTTTAGCTAGATTCAGATATCTAGTCATTTCTTCAGCATCCTGCTCCGTACTCACATCTGGATGGAAGAGTTTAATTTTGGTCTTATACGCATGTTTCACTTCCATTACAGAAGCGTAGTTTTCTAGACCGAGTATTTTGTAGTAATTAACCACTAGTTAAAGTATTGCGAATGTAATAAAGCCTTTGGCATTGAAATCAGGTTAATATATAGTAGAGAAGCAAAATTAAAAAACGACTTTTACCGTTGTACTATTTTATGCGAGCCCTACTTTTTTATATATCTCTAGTATTTATACTTCTTACCCACGGGCAAGAAGTAAGCAGCACCACACAAAATTTTGGTAATGTAAAGCAATGGAATAACCCCATTTTTGAAGTGTCGTACACTAATACGTCTGGTCGCTCACAGCTATTCCTGCCTATCAGATATCAACCAGATGTAGGCGTTAGTTTTAGCAAAGAAAAGCTAGCTCCAGGGGAGTCTACTATCATAAAAATACAATACTACACAGAAGAGTTTGGGAGATTTAGCCAAGATGTAGCTGTATTCATAAGTACACAGAATGCTCCAATTACCTTTACACTTAGAGGCAACATTCAATCCTTTCATCCCGATGCATTTACTATGTGCCCTAGGATAGATAACAGTGGCTTAGTAAGTGGTCCTGGTTTTAATCATACTATTAAAGTAATAGATGCAGATACTAAAGAGCCGCTGACCGATTATGAAATAGTGATAGCCACTACAAGTAGCAAGGAAATTATACAAGCAGATAAATCTTCGATTACGCTTAAGCGAGAAAAGCCCGGTTTTTATTATATCAAAGTAGACAAAGAAGAATACGAAGTGAGTACCATAGAAAAGTATATCAATAGAAATACAAGCGAAACAGTATTTGCACTAAAGCGGATACCGAATATAGAAGAAGAGCAAGAAGAAGATATAGTGGCTATGGTGCCAGAAATTCCGGTAGAGATAAGAATAGAGACTCCAGTGGAAGATATGGAAGAGGAGGATGCAGACGAAAACGCGGAGGAAGAACAAGAAGAAGAGGATGGAGAATATTTTGATTGGGATAACCCAAATAATGAAGAAATAGCAAGGGAAGAACCTGAAGAGCAAGATATTGAAGAGGAGCAAATTGCAATAGCAGTACCTGAGATTATAGACACGGCAGATTTTACTTCAGACGGAACACTCAACACAAGTAAATACACATACAATCATATTACCTTTTTAATAGATGTGTCTACGAGTATGCGAAATGCAGATAAGTTACCCTTGCTGCAAGCCAGCATGTTGCAGATGATAGCTGTACTGAGGCCAGAAGATCAAGTAAGTATTATTACCTATTCTACAGAAGCGGTGGTGGCTGTGAGCAATGTATCTGGTGCTCAGAAAATACAACTTAAAGAGGCTATTACAGCATTACAAGCTAGCGGACAATCGTATGGGCAAGAGGGAGTAGATATGGCTTACGAGTTAGCTAAAGAATACTTTATAGCTGAAGGTAATAATGAAATAATACTAGCCAGTGACGGTTTTTTCAATTCTAAAAATTTCAGTGAGAAGAAGCTATACCGACAAGCATTGCGTCAGCGAAAAATGTCAAACGTGCGTTTGTCTACTATAGCCTTTGGTAACTCTACTAAGGCTCTGACATTTATGGAAACCTTAGCACGAAAAGGAAACGGCAGTTTTATTCGGATACAAGAGGGTGAAGATTCTGAGGCTGTGCTCATAAGCAACCTCATGCGGCACTCCACTAAATAGCGTCTATATATAACCCATTCAGTTAGTTTAAGTATTCACAATCTTTCTTCGCACTACATTTATTGCTAGATAGCACTTACTTTTGGCAGATATGTCTAATTACAATAAATCAATGCTAAAAGAAGGCTCTCTAGAGGGCAAGGTAATCTGGGTAACTGGAGGAGGAACTGGCCTAGGCAAGTCTATGGTAAAGTACTTTGTAGAGTTAGGAGCTCGAGTAGCTATATCTGGTAGAAGAGAAGAAAAACTGATAGAAGCAGCAGAGGAAATATCCAAAGAAAATGTATTTCCAGTAGTATGCGATGTGAGAGAGAGCGGCCAAGTAGATGCAGCCTTAGCACAAATTGTAGAGCATTTTGGCACCTTAAATGGCTTGGTAAATAATGCAGCAGGCAATTTCATAAGCCCAACAGAAAGACTTAGCCATAGAGCATTTGATATTATAATTGACATTGTACTAAAAGGGTCGAAAAACTGTACCTTAAGCTGCGGAAAGTATTGGATAGAAAACAAGATTCCAGCAAGCGTGCTTAACATCGTCACTACTTATGCGTGGACAGGTAGCGGCTACGTAGTGCCTAGTGCCACTGCCAAAGCAGGCGTATTAGCCATGACTAGATCGCTGGCAGTAGAGTGGGCTAAGTATGGTCAGAGACATAATGCTATAGCACCAGGACCTTTCCCTACCAAGGGAGCTTGGGATAGACTTTTTCCTAAGGAAATGTCTGACAAGATAAATTTAGAAAGTAGAGTGCCATTAAAAAGGGTAGGAGAACATCAAGAGCTAGCTAATCTTGCCGCTTATCTCATGTCTGATTTTTCAAGTTACATAAATGGTGAAGTAATTACTATAGACGGTGGGGAATGGCTACAAGGTGCAGGTCAGTTTAACCAAATGGAATCCATTACTCAAGAAGAATGGGACCTCCTAGAAAAGGTGGTACGGAATAACCAGAAAAAGTCATAGTTTGGTAAAGAACCTAATTTGTGACATACCGAAAAAATAGAGGACTGACCTTTGAGAACAAAATAAATTTTTAAATGAAAAGACACTTTACGTTAAAACGATTTCTTACATCTGCCATGGTTTTGAGCATGGTCAGCATTTCCTTAGTTTCCATTACCAATACAGGTGGTCCTTCTGCTGGGTATACCAATGCTCCGTCTGAGGGTAATTGTACTACTTGTCATTCAGGTAGTTTAGTAACCTCAGGCACTAATTATAATAACATTTCACTTACGGGAAATTTTACCGGTAGTGGATATATTCCAGATAGCACCTATACCATAGAGCTAGAATACACTCAAACAGGAAAAACTAAGTTTGGGTATCAACTTACTTGTCTTACCAGTGCTAATGCAATGGCGGGTACTTTTGCTTTGATCTCAGGAAATACTAAATCGTCTATGACCTCGGGTACATTTGGTGGAGCTACAAGATCGTATATGAGGCAAACCTCGGGTGGAACGGTTGCTAGTAGCGGAGCACTAACTTGGAGTTTTAAATGGACGGCACCTTCTAGCAATGTAGGACCGGTTAAATTTTACACCGTAGTAAACTCTACTAATGCTTCAAGTTCAACTGCCGGTGATGTTATAATCGCTAAAGAATTTAGCTTTTCACCTTCTACACTATTGCCTGTAGCTAGTTCATCTGCTTCTAATACTATGCCTTGTAAGAGTTCTGTAGTAAATCTATCAGGAAGTGGTACGAATACCCCTACATCGTATAATTGGAGTTTGGCAGGAGCCAATCCAAGTACATCCATAGCTCAAAATCCCTCTGTAGTATATCCAAATCAAGGAACCTACAGAGCTATACTTACAGTAACTAATGCTAAGGGAGTTTCTCAACCAGATACTGTCGTAATTTCTGTAAAACCTACGCCTACTGCTTTTATAGGTGGTGGAGCTACCAGAACGATATGCCAAGGTGATAGCTTAGAACTTATCTCTACTTTTGAGCCAGGCAACACATATACCTGGAGTAATGGTAAAACAGGTAATTCTATTTTCGTGAAGGATACAGGAGATTATACTGTGTCTGTGCAAGGATCTAATGGATGCGGTAGATTGAGTAATAGCGTTAGAATAAACTACTACACTAAACCAATAGCAAGCTTAACTAGTAATGCTTCTATATATAATGATAGCAGTTGTACAGATGTTACTCTCAACTTGCAGGCAAGTAGTGCAGCTTTTGATAGTTTTTTTTACTACGTAGATGGCATATTATATGCTTCTAGTGATTCGGCTACTCAAGCAGTAACATTTACGGCTACGACTGTATTTGGTCTCAAAGTTAAAAATGCTATAGGTTGTTATAGTGATATTACTAACTATACAGTAACCGCACGTAGTAGAGCAGAGGCTCCTACCATTACGTGTACTGCTACCACGCCTAGCTCTATTGAGTTTTCTTTCAGCAGTGTATTTGCTCATAACGGATTTCAAATAAGTACCAATGGCACTTCTTGGAGCACTCCAAATAGCGGAGCATCTGGAAATACTCACTTGGTTTCCGGATTACAGCCAGAAGATTCTGTTACGTTGTTTGTACGTTCTAGGGATGTAGCACCATGTGATTTTAGTTTAGTTGGACAAAAAAAGTGTTTTACCGAAGCGTGCACACAACTAGAGCCTACAGTAACTTTCGCAGATTCTATCTGTAGAGGAGATGTATGGCGAGTAGAAGTAAATGGTCTTGCCAATGCGTTCTTTAGCTTGTCTCTAGATAATGGAGCCACATTTACCGATACTATTTTTGAGTTTAATCCGGGAGTGAGCAGAATATATACTCTTAATGTAATAGACTCTAGTAGCACCATATGTCCTGCAAACGAAATACTACTCCAGGTAGTAGTAGACAACATAAATGATATAGAACTAAAAACAGATAAGATAGGAGCCTACTGCCCAGGGGAGACTATCATTTTCTCTGCCAATGATAGTATCGAGAACTTTGATTTTTACTACAACAATGTCTTGCAGCAATCTGGTGCTACAAATACCTATAGCAATACAGGTGGAGCCAATGGCGACTCGGTTTTTGTAATAGTAACCAAAGGACAATGTACAGATACTTCGCTCACAAATTATATACAACTAGAGATAGCACCAGATGTCTCTTTCACCTTCGATAGAGCACAATCTGTGTATACATTCACACCTACGAATGGCACGTTTAATGAGTACACGTGGGATTTTGGAGATGGCAGTGTACTAAGCACTGACGTATCGCCTACACACGACTATGCAGATGCAGAAGGCACTACGGTAAATACTAGCTTAGAAATAGTAACGAGCAATAACTGTGTGTATGATAGTTCGCAGGCTATAGCTCTACCCGTATTTAGTAGCGTAGCAGATCTAAAAGCACTAGGACTAGAAGTATATCCAAATCCAACTACAGACGTGGTATACATCCATAATGAAGGAAATAGACCGATGCAGTTAACTGTGATCTCCCTATCTGGCGAGGTGGTATTGCAAGCGAACGCAACAAAGAGCTTAGATGTAAGCAAGCTAAGTGCAGGTGTATACATCTTAAAAGTAAGAATAGGAAATGAAGAAGCGAGTGTAAGACTTCTGAAAAACTAGAATAGATTTCAATACTACTAAAAAGGAGAAAGCTAGCTTTCTCCTTTTTTTATGCCTTATGTTTTTACTTGAGGAGAGGTCAGCATGGTCACAGATACTTCTAGGTGAGGTGTAATAAGCGAAATTCTTTTCATTAAAAAAATGACAAACTATATCTTGTTTGACTTTAGCTGAATATTATATTTGATGGGAGCGAAAAACTTTATTTCAATTTACTTTGTAGTAAAAATTAAAGGACGCTAGGTGTGTATAAGTCTACCTGAAGTGATTGAAAACTTAATTTATAGTATAATATTTATGAAAAATTTTATTAAACCAACTTTTATTCTTGTGATTGCGTATTCAGTATTGTCCACTAGTTGCCAATACGAGGAAAAGCTTATTCCTGAATCATCACCAACTGTAACTTCAACTGAAATGAGAACGTCAGCTGAATTATCATCTTCAGATATGCTCGTAGTCGAGGCTAACAAACGCTGGTATAAGGAAGCTCTTGAAACGGCTAATGCATACGCTACATGGACGGACATCTATTGTAAAGAATTAGGTAATGGATGTGCGACACCTGACACAATTGATACTCTATTCTCACCGGATTCAATTCCTCAGATTCTTGCTGCCATTTCTGGCGGTTCAGGTGCTATTGGTACCCTATTCTCAAATAATTTGGCTTATTGGGTACAAAGCCTAAGCCCACAACAGATGGCATCCATTCAGTCTGGAACATATTTCATGAACGTTATTCACAATGGTTCAGACTATTTTGCGGTTTTTGTTGGTACTACTTCCAATGTAGATGAAACAACTGCTGAATTTAGCATAAGATGGAATCTTTAAGATGTGCCTTAGATTTAAGTCAAAAAAGGAAAAGCACTTGCTTTTCCTTTTTTTATCGTTCTGTATAGTCTGTGTGTGCAGTTGTAATAGGTCCAAAACAGAAATTGCTGTGAAGCCTATGAGAAACTTCATTACAGATAGTATATACGTAGACTTTGACTCCAGAAATGGGGCAGAAGACATATTTTTTGATAGTGATACTACCGCATACTCATTCAACACAAGCTCTAACTCTTTAGTATACTATAGAAAGAACAATAATATTTTTAAATCCTTCTTGACGAGAATGATTCCTGACAGCATTTTACTTCGACGTCCTGCGTTTGTTTTAGTAAAGCAGAATAGGTTGCTATTGTTTGATGACCACAGCAACCTAATATCAGTGAATTTTGATAGTAATTCATCTGCAGAAGTAACCGTTTTAGATTCTTTTCAACCCAGTGAAAAAGGGATGACAATTTTTGCTAGTTCAACCACTTTTACCGGTCATACATTTATTGGGAATAGCCTTTGGGTAACTCAGGCTGCACTAGTCTATGCTACTTTTAGTTGTAAAGAAGGAAATTACGCCAACAGTACACTATTTAGGAGATATGAATTTGAGACAGATGAACTAAACGCTGTAAAAACAGTTGATGAGGTATGTTATAGGCCCAAAAACTTCTGTTCTTTTAGCGAACCTTTTGCTCGATATGTTATGCAGCCAGAGTCTGGGATAATATCAGTAGTAGTAGATTCTGAAGATTCCGTTTTTCAATATGCATTCGATAGCGGTGAGTTGATAAAAAGCGTAAAAATGAACAATACATATTACAGCAAGTCACAAGCATTTGACCCTTCCATTCATCAAAAGTACATGGAGGATTATAGAAGGAGGAATTTTAAGTATCATGGTATTTTGTTCAATAAATCTAATGGTCACTATTTAGTACCTTTTATAGAGCCCACAGCAACTGTTAAGGAGTATCTTAATAATCCTGGATCTGCAGTCATCCTAGATGAAGATTACAAAATAATAAATTATATGAGTTTTGATTCTGATTCAAAAACAAGAAATTTTGCATATTACAGAGGGAATGTTGCCATACGAACTAACAAATTTGACAAAATAAATGAAGATTACGAGAAATATTATATACTTAATTTTTAGTCTATTGTTCTCTATCGCGTTTAACAACTCGACACAAAAAGAACTTAACGACCGAGCTATTTCTTCTGACTTCGTCGTTTTTGAAAACTATCTGCATCAATTTGAATCATTAGATATCTCTGATTTAGAAAAAAGTGACACCACTTACTATTTAGTCTTACCACCCAAATGTATTACGTGTACACCCTGGTTTGATCAGATTCCGTTAAAAACTAAGAAACAGACTGTTCTTATCACTTCTCACCCAAAACGATATTTTGAGGGGTATCATAAGGTTTATGAAGACAAAGAGTCAAATTTCCTAGACTTAAGTTTTATAGATTTTTCAATAATACTGATAACAAAGTTATCTAAAGAACAGAAGCTGATAACTCAAAAAATAGAGAGACTAAATGACCTTACTTATGGGGTGATGGATAAACAACAATCTAGTCACAAGGAATAAGTCAGTTGATGCAAATACGAAAAGAATAAATATTGTAGAGCTATAGTCTATTGGAATGAGGATTACTTGAATCGGTAATAATGGACGTTATTATGTAACGAAATTTTTGACATCTATAAGTTGTTGCTATATTGACTTAAAGATTCTATGGTTTTGACGACTTTAAGTTACAAAAAAGTTCGACACAAGGAGTCTCGGGGCTACTCTAAAAGCTCGGTTTTATACCGGGCTTTTTTTATGCTACAAATTCTGTGAGATATTAGCTTGGAACGTTGTCGGATTTATATCTGCCAGCTGGCGGACGGCAGTTCTCTACTAAGCTATTTAGCTGCTCAGTTTTTTTTAAACCAAAGAACTCCCTGGGGCTCTGCCTTGGGTTCCCAATAAAACCTCTACTTGAGGAGAGGTCAGCATTGTCACAGATACTTCTGGGTGAGGTGTAATTTATCTCATTAGTGTGTTTCCATCCGTCCTTTTATCTCAGAAGTTCGCATTAAGTTTTGTAGTGAATCTACTTCCTCTTTTAAGTTAAGTCGCAGAGCAAGTTCAAACTCTAGACTAGGCTCGCCAGCATCTACCCAAGCGGTGTACCACATAGATCCTACCATATAGATGGCTTTTTTCATACGTCGTTCTACCATATTATTAAGGGCAATATGATATGCAGTAGAAAATTCCTTGCTATATACTTTTATTGTGGTAGCACCTCTAGTTTCAAAGGAGTATTTAGTGTTAGGCATCATGAGCGTAAGCTCTCGCTCTAAAGCTAGTACGGAGTCCTTGGCCGCAAAACTCTCGCTCACGGCTGCCCACACAGCTTGCATAGGGTGATCAATATACTTGGCCTTGCCAGTGAAATAGTCATAGTCTGTAGCAAATATCTCGGGTAGGCGAGACTCCCACAATCCGTGGATGCCTACTTGGTCGGTCATTTGACCATTGTAATTTTCTGTAGTGTGCAGCGGCACGTGAGCATCTGCTATGTAGTGGCCTAGGTCTGCACTTAGTTTTATTATTTTCTCATAGTCTCGGTCTTTCATAGCATAGGTTAGCCAAGACTTCACCTTTAGAATATGCCACGGCACTATACCATAGGATTGAAGCGTCTCTTCTCCATACTTAGCCACCGCACTATCCCAATACATCGGCATAGTATCTATTGGCACTATCTGCTCGTAGTGGTCTAGGTCTATGTAGTGACGCGGAGCTTCTGCATCTATGGCATATCTGCGTTGGTCTGCACGCACAGCTAGTTCTTGTATAGTAGAGATATTGGTTTTGTAAAACCCAAACATCTCAGGCGGCAATGTAAAGCACGCCAAATAGTTAATTTCCTTATGAGCATAAAACCCCCATGGATTAGATGCCAAGAAACAAACAGATAATACAAATGCGAAGAGGTATCTCACTAGCACGAAAGTAGGGATTATCTAATTGTAAGGGCTACTGATGTTTGTCCTCTCAAATGGTATAGAATATCTACTAAGCTAAAAATGGGATATGTAAGGGAAATTAATAGATTGTTTATAGTTACTTAAAATCTTGTAAATATTGACTATTTCAAAACATATAGTAGTGGCTTGCCTGCGTTACGCAAAAAAAATAACTAGACCGCCAAACAGATAAGGAAAGGTGAGCTTTCAATCTTCATGTTGAATCCAATATGCATCGGCGATAAAAAGCTTGAAGTATTTTCAGATAATATAATTATCAAAATTATTGATAATATTACTCTAATTTTGCTTAATAATATGTTACTCAGTTTAAAAGTAAAAAACTATGCCTTGATAGCGGATGTAGATATGCGTTTTGATAAGGGAATGAATATCATCACAGGTGAGACTGGGGCTGGTAAGTCCATACTCATAGGAGCCCTTGGGCTAGCACTAGGCAAAAGATCAGATACTTCTTCTCTTAAAAACAAGGAAGCAAAGTGCGTAATAGAAGCCACTTTTGATGTACGTGGATATGACATAGAGCATATCTATGCTGAGCAAGATTTAGACTATGAGGAGCATACTATTTTACGTAGAGAAATAACAAGTAGTGGTAAAAGCCGCTCGTTTATCAATGATACTCCTGTAAATCTTTCTACGCTCAATGAATTGGGAGCTAGCTTAATAGAAATACATTCACAACACGATAATTTACAGCTGTTTAAATCTGATTTCCAGTACTATAGCTTAGATGTGCTAGCGGGCACTATAGATGAGCAGCGTGCCTACAGAGTAGCCCTCCAAAAATGGAAAAATGAAAAGACAGAACTCGAACATCTTAAAGAAAAGGAAGCTGAACTATCTAAAGAAGCAGATTTTAATCAGTTTCTATTTGATGAACTAACTGCAGCAGGTTTAGAAGAAATAAACGAGCAAGAACTGACGGAAGAACAAGAGTTGCTAGAAAATGCGGAGGAGCTCATTCGTACTTTTAATGAGGCAGATCTATTGCTGAGTGGAGCGGATTACGCTATAACAATACAGCTGCAAGAGCTCAGAAACATCTTTCGAAGTCAAAAATCCTCCCTTACCGAAAATCTAACGGAACGCATTAATTCTGTGCTTATAGAAATGCAAGACGTTGCTAGTGAGATAAGTAAAAAGGCGGAAAGTATAGAGGTGAATCCTGAAAGATTACAGGAGGTAAATGATAAAATGGTGCAAATTTTTAATCTAAGGTCCAAACACAGAGCAAATGATGTAACCCAACTAGTGCAACTAAGGAACGACTTAGAAGAAAAACTTAGTCTAACACAAAATTTGAGCGGGGAGATAGTTATACTGGAACAAAGTATAGCAAAGCAACTGATAGAACTATTGTCTAAAGCACAGCAGCTCAGCAAAAAGCGTAAAAAGCAAGCAGTTGAAATAGAAAAAAGTATAGATGGTTTGCTTGAGCAACTAGGGATGCAGCATTCTCGTATAAAGTTTGATTTAAATGAGACTAATGAGCTCAATACTTTTGGCTGCAACGAACTAATGATTATGTTAAGTTCGGATAAAGGGAACACGTATACTGATCTTAAAAAAGTGGCATCTGGTGGTGAGTTAGCTCGTATAAATCTGAGCCTGAAAAGTGTGCTTGCTGACTATGTGAAAATGCCAAGTAGTATCTACGATGAAATAGATACAGGAGTAAGTGGCGAGATAGCCCGTAAAGTAGGAGGGATGATGCAGCAAATGTCTGACAGCCAACAAGTAATAGTGATTACCCATCTGCCACAGATTGCATCATTAGGTAAGAATCACTTATTTGTATACAAGTTTGAAAACGATACTACGGTAGAAACTCAAGTGCGTACTTTACAAGGCGAAGAACGCATCAATGAAATAGCCAAGATGATAAGCGGAGATAACCTTACAGAACATGCTGTAGAGCAGAGTAAGGAACTGCTTAAGGGTTAGTTTTTAGATCTAATTTATGGAACGTCGTTTCCTGAAGTATCAAAGTAGGGATATATTGGTCTTTAAATGCTATTTCTATTAATTTCTGACCAAAGGATTTTGTGCTTTGAGTATTCTTTATGTCAGAAAAAGGAATGTAAAATGTGCTATGCCCAATACGAAACGGAAGTAGAGCTTTGAATTGCATCCCGTTTTCACTCTTACGAAGAATAATAGAGTTTGAATAGTTTATCCTTCCAACTTTAGCCGATATTAATCCAACTCGGGTTAATCCAAATGATGACTCAAGACTATATCTATCCGCAAATTTATTTCAACCCATTCTGGAAAGTATAAACAAGACAAATGCAAACCAGCAAATCCCAATCTAAATAGAGTTACATACATTGGAGTGTTTAACTCTATTCTAGTTCCAAATTCTTTAAGAGCTTCTTCTATTTCTTTAAAGATAATCCAATATTAGCTCCATTTTCATTCCTCTACTCCCTTTTATAAGAAACGCAGTATTCTGATAATCAACGGTTTTAATTTCTTCTCCTAGCTGCTCCATACTTGCTGCTGTAGTGATGCCGCTATTCACTGAGATAGCTTCAAAAAAATCACCTAGTGTATAGATTTTGGTAAAACCAAACTGTGTGCACCATTGTAAGAGCTCATCATGTTCTTGGTTTGCGGTAGGCCCCATTTCAAACATATCTCCAAGTATCAGAACTTTCTGCTCTTGTGGCATTTTAGCAAAATTGCTTATTGCTACTTGCATACTACTTGGGTTTGCATTGTATGCATCTAGTAAGATGGTATTTGTTCCTTTTTGGATAAGTTGAGAGCGATTATTATCGGGTTGGTATTCAGTTATTCCATCTCTTATGTCTTGTAAATCAACCTTTAGGTGTTCGCCAATGGCTATAGCTGTTAGAATATTATCTAAATTATAATCTCCCATGAGAGCAGAGGCGAATGAAACATCTTTGTACTTAAACTGAATAGTGGGTACTAGAGTATCTATCTTACAGTCTGTTTTAGTAAATAATACTTTGTTTTCTAATCCTCTACTCATTCTAGAGAGCCAGTCGTCATCTGCATTGATAAAAGCCGTCCCTTTATTTTTTAGCAAATGGTGATAGATTTCACTTTCTTCTTTGGCTACTGCTTCTAAGGTGCCAAACCCTTCTAGGTGCTCTTTGCCTATGTTGGTTATTAAGCCATAGTTGGGGTTAGTGATGGTGCAAAGCTCTGCTATCTCCCCTGGACTATTGGTGCCTAGTTCTATGATGGCTACTTCTGCGTCTTGCGGCATTTGTAGTAATGTGATTGGTACGCCTATGTGGTTATTAAAATTTCCTTGTGTACAGTGTGTCTTGTATTTTTTGTTTAGCACACTATAGATTAAGTTTTTGGTTGTGGTTTTGCCATTACTACCGCAAATAGCTAGTATAGGAATGTCGTAGCATTTTCTGTGAAAATGTGCGATCTCCTGCATATAACGGAGTACATCTTTCACTAGAATTAGGCGAATATCTGACCCTATATTTTCGTCTACTACTGCATATGCAGCTCCTTGCTCTAATGCATTTACAGCAAATGAGTTACCATTAAAATGGTCTCCCTTTAAAGCAAAAAAAACACAGCCTGAGCTTATTTTCCTACTATCTGTAGTGAAACTGAAGTTGGTCTTAATAAAATGATTGTAAAATTCGCTAATCTGCACAGGAATAATATAATGTTATGCAACAAATGTGGTATTTTAGTAGTCTATAAAAAAACGCCATTTATGAAAAAATACATTATAGTGTCTATTATTCTGCTAAGTACGGCTTTAAGTCAGGCACAACTCTTTGAAATATCGTTTGATCCTGTTTTTAGAAAAGCGTCTGGAGACCTATATTCCTTAGCCCTAGCAGGAGGATTAAATCAGCCTCAGTTTTCGAATATTGATTTGAATAAGGATGGATTTCAAGACTTAATGGTTTTTGATAGAACGGGTAATAAAATTCTGACTTTCATAGCTACTGGTGGGTTAAACTATGTATATAATCCCAGCTACGAAGAATTTTTTCCGAAGGGAGTGGAGTTTGTTCAGCTAAGGGATTATGATGACGATGGTTTGCCAGATGTGTTTTTGTACAACGGTGATTCTGTAATAGTGTACAAGAATAACACGGTAAGTACACCTCAATTCGATTCGGTGCGTGCACTTAAAGGATTGGATAAGGTAAGCATAGTGCCTTTTAACCCGTATAAAAAACTTTCACAGGTAAATGGCTGCTTGCCAGCCATTGTTGATATTGATGGCGATGGAGATTTAGATTATATCACAAATTTAAATTCAATTGGCTCGGATCTTATCTTAAACTTAAATAATAGTGTGGAGAAAGGTGCTTCTCTAGAAGATATAGACTACGAAATAATAGACAAGTGCTATGGTGGCATCTCAGAATATTCAGGAGAACTGACTATTAACTCACCCTGCTATTTCCGTGAGGTGTATAAGAAGAAACATTCGGCTACTAAGACACTTTGCTTTTTTGATAATGATGCAGATGGAGATTTAGACTTATTTTATGGAAGCTCAGAGCAGGCAACTAATCCCGTGTATTACTTTGAAAATGGGAAGAGTGATCTAGCGTTTTATAAAGATACTTTTATACGTATAGACACTGCCTATTTTTTGCAAGAGTACGAAAATCAATTAGCTGTTGCTCCGTCTATGTCCTTTGTAGATGTGGATCATGATGGGGCAAAAGATATGATACTGAGTAGTAATGAGAGAGTTAAATCAGCATATCCTATAAAAGAAGCAAATAATGCTGTGCTATTTTTAAATAAGGATGCAACTAATAATCCTGATTTCCAATATAATAGAAACGATTTTTTGGTAGGAGATATGATTGACTTTGGTGGTCGTACATCACCCGCTTTTGTAGATTTGGATGCAGATGGCGATATGGATTTAATAGTAGCAACTAGTGGTGATCATTTTTACACTGCAGATACCATGGATTTCTTGGTGTATTATGAAAATATTGGTACGATAAATAATCCGGAGTTTAAACTCCAAGATAATAACTACTTGAATCTTAAACAGTATAAATATCAAGGAATGGTCCCCACTTTTGCAGACATAGATGCTGATGGAGACCAAGATATGCTTATTGGTATGACAGATGGCAGATTAAGTTATTTTGTAAATAATGGGGACGCTGTTAATTCACTTTTTCAGCTCCAAACAGATAATTTTGGTGCTATACAAGCCGGAGGAAACGCTGCTCCTGTATTTTATGATTTGGATAATGATGGTAAGCTAGACTTGCTCTTAGGGTCCTATGAAGGTACTATTCAATATTATAGAAACTTGGGCACAACTAGCTCTCCAGCTTTTATGCTAGAGGATGACTCGCTAGGTGGAATACTTATTAATGAGTTAATACATCAGAGTATTCTAGGGCCTAAGGGTTTTTATGATACTCTAGTATATCAATACTATGGATACTCAGCACCGCAAGTAGTTTCTTGGACTAATGGTAACAGGAGTCTAGCTGTAGGTGGAGAGCAAGGGATGATTCGATTATTTGATATAAATTCAAACCTAAGTGCAGATTTTGATGAAACGAAAAACTATATGAATCAAAGTTTTACACATACTCCTTATACCAAAGATTGGGGTGTACGTGTGTACCCAGCAGCGGCAGACTTAAACAATGACGGAGCATCTGACCTACTGATAGGAAACTTGAGGGGAGGGCTTCACTATATGGCAGGTAAAAATCCTAAGACCAATAGTATATCAGATTATCTTCCTAGTCAAGAGTTTAATATGGCTCCTAATCCTACGAGCAATGAAGTGAAGTTTTTTACAGCGTCAAAAGCTGAATTGCAGTATGAGATATTTAACCTAAGCGGCCAAAACATTATTTCGGGAAGTACAATACCAGGTGCATCTGTACGTTTGGGAGACCAATTGGTAAATGGAGTATACGTTGTACGACTGAGCAACGATGAAGGATTATTTGCTCCCAAAAGATTAGTGATAGTAGAATAGATGACTAAGAAAATCAGACTAGAACTAGTAGCTCTGTTGCTAATAAAACCTCAATGCTAGTAGCTTATAAACGTTATCGCTAAATAAGTGAATGCTACACAAAGTACTCTTAATTCTATCTTAAATTTGCAGCTCAATAATGCAATAATTTGACTAAAAAGATAGAAACCAAAGTCGTAATAATAGGAGCAGGACCGGCAGGATGCAGTGCTTCTCTCTACCTATCTCAGTTTGATATACCACACGTGGTGGTAGAGAAAGAGACGTATCCTAGGGACAAGGTGTGTGGTGACGCTCTCAGTGGTAAGGTGGTCAACCAACTCAAAAAGCTCAATCCTGATTGGATTACAGAGTTGAAAGAGTTGTCCGATGATTACATACCCAGCTGGGGAGTAATTTTCTCTGCACCGGATGGTAATGAGATAGGCATCCCATTTAAACATAAACCAAGTGAAGCTGCTCATAGTCCAGGTTTTGTGACCAAACGTGTAGATTTTGACCATTGGCTCTTTAAAAAACTGGATAAACGGACTGCTACTATACTTCAGGGTGAGGAAGTAAAAGACATTGTCACAGACAACGAAGGTGTTACAGTAAGTTCAGCAGGCTACGAGATACACGCAGACTTACTTATCAGTGCAGAAGGTACACGAGCTTTAGTAGCGAAGAAGTACCTAGACTTCAAACTAGAGAAGCAGCACCACTGTGCAGGACTGCGAGCATACTATGACGGAGTCACAGGCTTAGATGAGCAAGGATTCATAGAGTTGCACTTCGTGAAAGAGAGTCTACCGGGCTATTTCTGGATATTCCCGCTGCCTAATGGGCAAGCCAATGTAGGTATAGGAATGCTAAGCAAGTATGTGAGCAAGAAGAAAGTAAACCTAAAGAAAGTGATGCAGGAAGTGATAGATAGTCCTAAGTTCAAAGAAAGATTTAAGGATGCTACGCTTCAAAACAAGATCTTGGGTTGGGGACTACCGCTAGGTAGTAAGAAAAATAGGCCAATAAGTGGCAATCATTTTATGCTAGTAGGAGATAGTGGCTCTCTGATAGATCCATTTACAGGAGAAGGTATAGGCAATGCGATGTTTAGCGGTAAGTGGGCAGCAGAGCAGGCACGCGATAGCATAGCTGTTAAGGATTTCTCTGCCAAGGAGTTACTGAAATATGATAAGACAGTTTACAAAAAAATAGGAGGGGAGTTGCAAGTGAGCACAGTTATGCAACGACTCATTAAATATCCTTGGTTATTTAACTGGATGATACGCAAGATCAAGCGAAACGATGAACTCCGTGAGACTATTACCTTTATGTTTGATGATGTAGACTTACGTAAGAAGTTTACGAGTCCGATGTTTTATCTGAGGGTGTTGTTTAAGTAGGGGAAGCTAGCACTGCATCGGAGAATTCTAGTTTTGTAATATAACATACTGTCTAAAATCGAAGACCCGCCCAAGTGAGCTGTTCTTATGAGAAACCTGGCGGGTAATGTTGTTTTTATAACATTCTAAGAGTGAATGGATTATTCACAGAATGTGAAGCAAAACGACCTAGAAGTGCTACAAGATTATTCGCTTTGTCTGGATGCTCTTTGATGAATTCTTCTACTTGAGGTTGTTTCTTGCTTGGGATGCGACTTGCGAAAAATGGCCACAAGTCCTTTTGTACGTATACGTGCTCTTTCTTAGGAAATTGTGTCAGGGGTATTATTTCATTTTGGTTTTTAAACCAATCTGAATATTCAAAAGTCCAATTGGTATTTCCATAAATAAGCATACCAATTTTATCCTTGCCCAGAGACAATTCAAAACTCGCTTTATTACCACTTTTATCTACAACGTTGCAGTTGTCAGGTAGTAGCTTTTTTATCCAATTCTTAATCATTTAATTTCTAGATATATTATCTTTTACTCAAGCACAAATTTAGTCGGATTATATTTTTGAATACCAGCAACTGAAATAGGTTTTTGATAATAAGAGAAATTACTCAAGTGTAAATAAAGCCTTTATAGGTCAAAAAAAAGTACATTTAGCGTATACATATGCATGTTTGTGGATTTAAGGTACTAAACGATTTAAAACACTAGTCCTTAGCAAAGTGGCAAGTTTTAGATCTTTTTGGTATTCAATATGTTTAATTACTAGTGAGAAAAAAATATTCTTATTTTTGCGAAACCATCACACGATATGAACCATAATTTTTTAGAAGAACTAAAAGCTTATCTAGATAGTACTCCAAAGGATAAAGTGCTACAAGATTGGTCAGAGTCGGCAATAGATTCTAATGCTGGGATACTAGTTGAAGATTATATTGGTGAACATTATTCCTTTAATTTTAAATAGGCTCCACCCAATGAAGGTCAAGATTTGATAACAAATAATTTTAAGAACCAGGAGTGTTACACTTCAGGTTGTTCTTTATAGATATTTGCAATATGAAACAAACATCTTGGGCTTTATAATTTACACTAAGTTCGATTTTATGATACATTTGTGCAATATTACGTTTGCAACTTTTTAAAATACCAAACGTTATACTACACACAGACAAAAATTCAAATGCAAGATTTAATTAAAATTGACTTTAAGAAGAAAGAGTTTAAAGCTAGTCTTGAGACATTGGTAATTAAGGAAAAAAAAGAAACTCAATTTGTTGCTATAGTTCCTTCGCTTAATCTGAGTTCCTATGGTAATACTCAAAAAGAAGCATTAAATAGATTATTTGAAGATGTTATAAAACCCTATTTTGACGAACTTTTGGAGTTGGGAGAAAGAAAGGGGTTTAAAGAGCTAAAGGCTTATGGATGGGAAAAGAATAAAATTTTTAAAAAACAGTTTTCTAGTGCTCACGTAGATACAGATGGTGTTTTAAAAAACCTAGAAGTATCTGAAGATAGTTTAGTGTCTAAAGAAAGTGTTCTTGTTTAAGATTTGAAACACCTTCCATCGAAATGCTGGGTCAAGTTCTTATTGTCACTTAATTGCGAAAAAAAGAGAATCCGTGGTTCACATCACCAATATAAATGTCCGGGCTGTTTTAGAATAATACCTGTTTGGGAAAGTAAAAAGGAAATTCCGAAGATTCATATTTATGCTTCGCTAAGAACACTTGGTGTAACACCTAAAGAACTTGAAGAGTGGGTTATAGCCAACTGTTAATCTTCGTTAGGGTTGTGGTCTAGTTCTTTCTTTAATAGGTTATCTCATCCACTTTGGTTCTTTAAACCCATCATAATCTTCATATCTACTTACTTACTATCTCCTTTATCTTTATTTCTTCCATCAAGCCATATAATTTGTATACGATTCGGTTTATTCCAAGCTCCATTCTTTAATACCCATTAGGTTCAAAATTAAAATGCCATTGAGTTTGTAAAGGAATTGATTGGTTCCCTTCAATATTTCTAAATTAATATTATCTAAACTCCCGTGTGTTATGTCATTTCTAAGTTTCAACAGGGCTGATATGGTAATCGGCAATTCATCAATGTCTAAATTTTGTGTTTCTAAAAATGATTCAAAAGGACTTTTCATGGGTTTGTAATTCATCTTACCTTGTAGTGAAGTCCATTTGTTTCTAAATTGTTCATGTTCACTTTTATCAACCAATGCAAGCAGTAAGTCAAGAGCCTCAGTAATTTTCTTCCTTTTTTCTCTTTCTGTAACTGTAAAATTAAATTTTTCAGATTTCTGTTTTATAGTGTTGCACAGTTCAATGATATTGAACCTAATAAGAAATTTAGAGCTATTATCTACTAGCAGAGCTTGATTATGTGATTCGATAACTTTCGATATCAGATTAAAAGATTTTAAGGTTTGTTCTTGCCAATTTGATTTTAAGAAAGTGTGAAAATCCCAATTATTATTAAACCCTCTGAGGTAACTCTTTGAACTAGCTCTTAAATTTCTATCAATTTTCTTTATAGTAATTCACTAGCATCCGAAAGTTTTCAAACCAGAGCTACAAAGCCTCTACATCCCATTATACACGTAGCCTAGGTTCAATTTAGCCTGAAAATAAGTCTTGATCAAACAGTAACTCCCTTTGTTTTTTGAATTGGACTTTTCTCACACCTTCTCGCACTTCATTGCACACATAGTCCAGTGATAGATAGTGATACAGGCAAAGTCTAATTTTTTCAG
>Ga0209390_10002415_pt1 | contig 32839 bp, 21 predicted proteins | sample BON01_FD_187212 | JGI IMG/M metagenome (GOLD analysis project Ga0209390, IMG submission 187212) | Freshwater microbial communities from Lake Bonney liftoff mats and glacier meltwater in Antarctica - BON-01 (SPAdes) (version 2) | ecosystem: Environmental > Aquatic > Freshwater > Ice > Glacier...
AAAAGGAGGGGTCGCCATATTCCGTGGGGGGGCGAGCGCAGACGTGGGGCCCGCCTCGTCGTTACGACGAGGGGGGATCTTGAGAGTGGAGGGGGGGTGGCGCGTGTGCGGTCGTAAACAAAGGCGACAGGACGGGAAGGAGGGAGGGAGGGAGCGGAGGGGAGGAGGGGGCGGCGGTGGGGGGGGGGCGCCGGCCGGCCGGCGCGTGCGCGCGCGCGGGGCAAGCAAGCGTCGTCGTCGGGCGGGAGGGGGGCGCCCCAGAAAAGACCAAGGGGAGGCGAAAGGGGGCGAGAAAGAGCACATCTCGGCCGCGCTGCCGTCTCTCTAAGTCGGCTGCTTCACGCCCACCGCCACGTTGACGACCTCGTTGCCCGCCGCGTCGACCGACGGCGGGTTTTCGACGACGACCGTCTGCGTCGCCGCGGCCGGCGGCGCCGCCTGCTGCTGCTGCTGCTGCGGCGGCTGCTGCGTCCCCGTCCCCGGCCCCTCGGCCGGCGCGGCCGGCGTCACCACGTGGCACACGCTGCACTTGACCGCCCGCGCCCCGAGCGGGTACATCAGCGTCACCCGGCACCCGTTGCAGAGCACGTGCCCGTACACCGGCGCCCGGGTTACGGTGTGGCAGAGGGAGCACTGGACGGACTGGGCGCCGCGCGGGTAGCTCAGGAGCACGCGGCAGCCGTTGCACACGATCTGGGACTGCTGGGGGGCTTGGGGCTGGGCGGCGCCGGACGGCGGCGGCGCGGAGGAGGGCGGCGGGCCGCAGGGGGTGACGTGGGCGCAGCGGGCGCAGCGCACGTTGGCCGCGCCCTGCCGCGGGTACATGAGGAGGGTGCCGCAGCCCGCGCAGACCAGGTGGCCGTGGGCGCCGGGCGCGAGGGGGGCGGGCGGGGGGCCGCCGCCGCTCGGGCCGCCCGCCGCCGCCGCCGCCGCTGCTGCTGCTCCCGTACCGCCGCCGCCGCCCGCTGCCGCCGCCGCCGCCGAGGCTGCTCCTGCCGCTCCTCCGCCTCCGCCGGCCCCCCATCCAGCGCCTGCTCCGCCTGCTCCGCCGGCTCCTGTATATGTTATTTTGGATGGTGTTGCGGACGAGAAGGGGGTGAGCGCAACGGCGAGCCAACGAACAACGACGACCCACCACACAGCAACTGTCTTGCTCGCGCGGCGGCCCGTCTCGAGGCATCGTCGGCCGCCGCCCGCCGCCGCCGCCGCCGCCGCCCAATCTTGTCACGACGGGCGGCGCCACCATCTCGGATTGGCGGTCGGATCCCCGCGCGCGTGGATCCCTGCGTCCGCCAGGGACGAGATCCACGATCGAGCCCGACACTCCGCACCTGCCGCCTGCATTTTGGGGCGCGCTCGCGCTCAAGACAAACGGGGGGGGGGGCGTTCCCGTCGTGACTTGCGACTCTCAAGGGGGGCTGTCAAAGAAAGGTTCTGTGTCCGACGTTCCCCGACAGGGGCCCCGGGGATCCGCGCCGCGCCCGAACCCAAGGCCCGGATCTCAGATGCGGCTGAGTCGCAGCGCTTAGCCGGGCGCGTCTCCGGCGGAAGAGGGGAAAAAGTCGCGTTCGGATGAAATGTGAGATTAACTTTGCTGTGCGTCTGCTCTCGAAGACGGTGCCGGCGTAAACATCAGCCGGGAATCTGATTGCTTCGATTGGTCGGGTCGCGCAGACGCGACTGCGAGCCGTGTGTTGGGAGGACGGAAAAGGAAAAAAGATGGCGGCGTTCGAAGGCGGGAAGGGCGAGGCGCGGGCAACGCCGGCGTCGGTCGGGCGTCGGCGTCGGGTCCTTTTCCGTGGGGGGGCGCGTTGGCTGCCCACGCAAGCGACACCACGACGACGACTCAGTGCCGCTAGTAGCACGAGATCACCACAGCATCAACCGCGCACACATACGCACACAAACGCCAGCGACGGTGCAGATACGCAAACCCGTGCTCCCTCCCTCTTCCTCCTCACTCTCCCGCCCGCCGTTCATCTCGCCGCGTGCTCTTCATCGGCAGGCCCTCTGACCACGTCGCTTGACCCGCTCAGAGCGCACGTCCCTGCAGTTGCTGTTGAAAAAACAGGCGGCCGGCAGCGTCGGCGTTGGCGGCGGCGGCGGCGGTAAACGCGCGCTCTTTCGCTCGCGCGCCGATCCGTGCTGCTCTGAACAAAAAGAGACGTGCGCCCGCCCCCAAAAAGCCTCAGTTCCCACCCAAAGGCCCGGGCCCAGGAGGCAGAGAGAGCGAGCGGCAGCCATGTTCCGCAAGCCGGTCGTGGGCCCCTCGCCCCAGGCCGCGGCGCAGGCGCAGGCGATGGCGCGCCAGGCGCAGCAAGAGCAGGCCGCCGCCCAACAGGCGATGGCCATGGCGGCGACCGAGCTCGAGTACCGCGTGGAGCTGCTCAACCGCATGGTCGCCGGGTGCTTCGAGAAGTGCTCGGCCAGGCCGTTGAGTCTTTGTGTTTTGTTTTTGTTTTTTGGGGCCGTCTCTTGGCCGCCGCCGCCGTCCGCGTCGGCCCGGTCGCCCCTCCTTTTCTCACCGCCTCTCGTCTCGTCTTGGCTCCCACTCACAACAACACAAACAACAAACAGGTTCAAGGACGGGGCCATGTCCGTGGGCGAGACCGTGTGCGCCGACCGCTGCGCCGCCAAGTACTGGCAGGTGGTGGCGATCGTGGGGACGCTCTTGGGGGCGAAAAAGTGAAGAAATAGAGGCGGCGGTCGTTTCGGCGGCGGCGGCGGCGGCCGATCGGCGTTTTTTAATCCAATCCACAAAAAGCGAGTGGGACCGCTTCGGGCGCGAGCTGCTCGAGCGCCGCGTGCCCAGCGTGGGCCGCGCGGCGGCCGGCGGCCTGTCGCACAAGCTGGTTCGCGTCGACGTGCTGCTGGGCGACGTGGACTTTGCGTCGAGCGGCCGCGGCGAGGACGCCGTGCCGACCAAGTCCCTCTGGCGCAAGCTCGCGCGCGTCGCGGCGATCCACTACCTGCCGTGCGCTTCCACGCGCCCGAGAGCGAGTACCGCACGACCAAGTGCTGCTGCGCGTGCGGCGCGGTGACGAGGCCGGCGACGACGCGGCTGCGGCGCTGCGTGAGCGCGCAGTGCACCGCGCCGCGTGAGGCCCGGGCGGGCGCCGCTGCCGGCGGCGACGGGAGGGGTGGGGGGGAGGAGGACGGCCAGGAGGAGGAGGCCACTCATGGCAACGACCCATCGTTTCCGCAATCGCCGCGCCCACGGGCGCCCGATGCTTTCCGCCGCCCAAAAAAAGGCGTCGGCAAACTTCGGCACCGCGACCTCAACGGCTCCCGCAACATGCTCATGATCCTCGCAGCCAAGCTGGCAGGGCACCCACGCCCTTCCTGGCTCACGCCGGTACAGATCGTGCTGCTGCGCTCGGGCCGTTGAGCGTTCCGCATCCCGGCATTGCCCCGTACAGACCTGAACGCCCAACCTTTCTTTTTCCCAAAAGAGTAGCGCACCATCACGAGTGCGGACGGTGTGTAAATCCTTGTGCGTGTCCAATCCACAAAAAGCAATGTCTCCCTTTTAACGAGCAGCCTCATCTCTATCCCCGTTTGCGCCAAGGTCACCTGTCCGCGTGCTTGACAAGCCAAGAGCGCCTACCCAACGGGAGAAACCAAACAAACAAAACAACTGAAACACGAAAAGGAGCGCCGTCGCCGTCATCGGGCTGAGAAGAAAAAAAGGGCTCGCCCGGCCTCTCCCCTACCAGCCGCCATGGCGACCGGCCTGTCGTCGCTGCCGTCCCTGCGAGAGCAGCTGTTCGAGGACGCGGACGAGGACGAGCAGCAGCCGGGAGAGGAGCAGGTGCCGTGGGGGGCGAAAGAGGCCGCCGCCGCCGCCCCCGAAACCGGCGAGGCGCCGCCTCTGCCGCCGCCGCCGCCGCACCCCCAGTCCTCGCCCGACGCCGACATCGAGAGCCACGACGTCCACGTGCGCGAGACGCCGCTGGCCTTTCCGCCCACGCCCGACCGCGCCGCCCAGGCGCCGCCGCAGGAGAGGCAACAACGCCAAGCCCAGTCCCAGCACCAGCACCAACAACAGCAGCAGCAGCAGGTGCTGCCGCCGCCCCAGCGCCGCCCCGAATTCGCTGAGGCGTCGGTCGACGCGGTCGTCCTCGGCGCGGGACTGCCGGCGCTCGCCCTCGCCCTGGCAATCTCGTCGGCCAACCCCGACGCGCGCGTGCTCGTGGTGGGGCTCGCGGGGGGCGGAGGCACCGCCCCTGCCGACGGCGGCGGCGGCGGCGGCGGCGCCCTCCTGCTGCCGCAGACCGCCCTGCGCGCGGCGGCGCGCCTCTCGCCCGCGCTGGCCGCGCGCCTGTACGCGGCCGCCCTGCTGCCGGCCTCTCGCGCCTTTGTGCACGAGCTCGGCTCCGACTACGCGTTCTGGTCGGCCTCGTCTTTGTCAGTCCGGGAGCAGCAGCAGCAGCCGGGCGGCGCCCCCGCCGGCGCCACCCCCGCGGAGGCCGGCGCGCTCGTGATCGGCCGCGCCGAGCTGCGCGCGGCGCTGCTGGCGTCGCTGCCCCACGGGGACGGCGAAGGGGGCGGGGGCGTCGCGGTGCTCGAGTTCGACGAGTGGCGCCTGACGGCGCTGGCGACGAGCCCGCCGCCCGGCTCGGCCGGGATCGCTGCGGGCGGCCCGGGTGGCCACAGCGGCCGCGGAGGCGGCGGCGCCGCCGCCACGCTGCTGACGCTGCAAAAGGGCGGCGCGCCGGGCGGCGTCGGCGGCGAGGTGCTGGCTGTGCGCGCGCGGAGCGTTCTGGCCACGTGCGCGATGGCCGGCGGCATGTCGCGCGCCTTGGTCGGCGCGCTGCCGCCGCGCAGGCCGCCGCTCGAGGAGGAGGAGGGGGCCCAGCACGAGGAGGAGCAAGGAGGCGCCGGCGAGACGACGACCCCGCCGCAGCCGCAGCCGGCCGCGTGGGAGGGCCGCCTGCCGGGCGACGCCGTGTGCGCCGCGCCGCCCGACGCAGAGGCGTGGTGGCTGTCGCCCGGGAGCGGCGGCGGCGACGGCGGCGGCGGGGGCGGCGGCGGCTCGCGCGCCTTTTCCACGCACCCGCTGCGCGGCGGGGACCTGGCCTGGCTCGCCCTGGCGGCCGCCCAACCGGCGGGCGCGGGCGCGGCGGCGGCGGCGGCCGCGGCAGCCGGGCGCGCGGGCGGCGGCGGCGGCGGCGGCGGCGCGGGCAAGGCGCTGCTGGAGCGCCTGTTCTCCGACTTCCCGCCCGCCGTGCGCCTGCTCCTCGCCAACACGCCCGCGGCCGCCATCCGCCGCCGCCCCGCCGCGGGCCTGCACCCGCGCGACCTCCCGCCCTGGCTGGGCCGCGGGGCCCACGCGCTGGCCGGCGACGCCGCGCGCCCTATACCCGCCGCCGCCGCGGGCGGCATGGCCGCCGCGCTCGCGCTCGAGGACGGCGCGGCGCTGCGCGCGGCGCTGCTGTCGGCGTGGTTTGACAAAGAGGAAGAGGGGGGAGGAGACGGCGACGAGGACGAAGACGGCGACGACGACGCGGGCGGCCCGCTGCCCACGGCCGCCGCGCTGCGCCGGTTCGAGCACTCGCGCCGCGCCCGCTGGGCGTGCGCGCTGGGCGTCGGCGCCGCCGCCGCCTCGACCATGGGCGGCGGCGGCGCGCCCGCGGTGGCGGCGGCGGCGCTGTCGGCTGCGGCGCGCGACGCGCTGGCCGACATGGGCGTGCGGCAGCTGTTTGTCTCGAGCGGTGATGATGGTGTTGCTGCGAGGGGTGGCGGCGGGGGTGGCGCTGGGCGGGCGGCGGCCGCGGCGGCCAAGGGCGCCGAGGCCGGCGAGGAGGAGGAGAGCGAGGCCGCCGCCGCCGCCGCTGCCGCCGCCGCCCTCCAGCTCCGCCGCCGCCGCCGCAAGCACGAGCACACGGAGCCCCGGCAGCCTCGCGGACGCGTGGCCGAGGCGGGCGTGCGCCTCGCGGGCCTCCTGCTGCGCGCGGGGGCGGCCGTGCTGCTGGCGCGCGCGGCGGTCGCGGGCGCGTCGGCGGCCGTCGCGGCGTCCGACCTGATGCCTGCGGGCGGCGGCGGCGGCGGCGGCGGCCTGCTCGCGGCGGTCAAGGCGCGTCGGCCGCGCCGCGCGCAGGCGCTGGCCATGGCCGCCGGCGGGCGCGCGGGCCGGGCGGTCGCGCGGTTCGCGGGCCGGCTGATCCGGCGGCGCGCGGCCGAGGCGGCCGTCGGCGCGGTGGCGTCGGCCGCGGTCTAGGGGGAGAGGGCGGGAGGACGGCCCGTCGCGAGCGGAGCCCTCGCCTGCCTGACTCTTCCGTTGCCCCCCTTTGACGCGAGCGCACCTAACTACCACTCGGCCATCGCACTAGCCTCGTCATCATCGAGTTGTTTGTCCCCCGCAACGAGTGCAAAGCAGCATCCCAGCCAGAGACAGAAAGAGAGGTGCGATGGACGGAGCGATCGAAACCCCTGTTTTTATATAGTCCTCTGCGCCCCCCCCACAACCCAACGCCCTCCAAGAAGACGCGCGCGCGTGAGGCAGATGATGCATCGACACCCTCTCCAGCCTCTCGGCAAGGCCGCGCGCTGCGATGCGCAGCGGCGGCCCGGCGCGGGACGTTGATGCCCGCCCCCGCCGCCCGTTTGCCGCGTCGCCGGTGGTGTCGGCGCCCGTCCGGCCGGCCCACCCGGAAAACAAACAAACGGCAGCCCGCCTCTGACATCCAACCCCCCCTCCAAATGTCACACAAAACAGACAGCTCAGACCCGCACGCGGTCAAACGGCCAGCCAGCAACTCGTCCGACTACGAGACCTGCGGGCACAAAGCGGAGCGGACGAGCAAAGAAAAGACCGAGCAGCCAAAAAGGGCCGAGTCGAGCAGCAGGCCGCCGCCGACGCTTCCCCCCCCCCCCCCCCCCCCGACAAACAGCAAGACAGCCGCCATGGCCAACGCCGTGATGGACTCGCTGTTCGGGACGCGGTACCACACGGAGGGCGCGACCATCCAGCGGCCGCGCAAGGTGCCCATGCGGGTCGAGCCCAAGTCGTACTTTGGTGCGTTGTTTCTTTTTGCCTTTTCCCCCCTCCTCGACCGAAGCGCCCCCCCTCGCTCAAAACGAAAAACCCTCGTCCCTTTCCGCAACCCAACCCAAAAAAACCAAACTCAAAACAACCAACACGAAACACGACAACGCAGCCAACGAGCGCACCTTCCTGTCGTGGTGCTCGATGGCCACCACCATGGGCGGCGTCTCCTCCGCGCTCGTCGGCCTGACGATCACGTCGGCCGACGGCGGCGGCGGCGGCGCGGGCTCGGGCGGCCGCGCCATCTCGTCGCGCACGGTCGACATGATCACGGCCATCTACGTCCCCGTCGCCGTCATCATGGTCCTGTACGCCCTGTTCCAGTACGAGAACCGCGCGCGCTTCATGCGGCGCAAGCAGGTGGGGTTCTTCGACGACCGCGTGGGGCCCGTCGCCTTGGCGGGGATGGTGCTGCTGACGCTGCTGCTGATCACGGCCATGGCGCTGGTGGACGTGCTGGCGTGAAGAGAACGATGATTAGGAGCGCGGGCGGTCGTCGCACGCGGCAGCACAAGCGGCGCGACGTGTGTGCACACGCGTGTTTTGTATGGTTGCCGCTGGCGGCCGGTTTCGTAGTGGCGGCGGCGGCGATTTTTCGGCGGCGTCGGCGTCGGCGGCCCCGGCGGGCGAATGATGAGTACGCCGAATCAAACTGCCCGGCGCCCCAGGCTGCCGTCCCAAGTCTCATCTGGGTCTTGAGCGGGCTCACTTAGCGCACTCAGTAAACTGTTGTACATATGGTTGTTTTGTTTCTTCTCCGCAGCGGATTCTCGTCCGGTTCGATTATTCTTCGCGCGCTGCCTCAAGCGGCCTCCTCCTTCTCGCCCCCGCCCTCCTCCTGCCCGCTGCCGGCCGACACCAGCGCCACGCCCCCGAGCGCCACGCCCGCCCCCAGCAGCTGCGCGGGCGTGAGCGTCGCGCCGCGCACCGCGTAGTCCCCCGCCGCCGCAAACATGGGGGTCAGAAACGTCAGCGAGCTGAGGCGCGTGAGGCTGCCGCGCGACGCCTCGAGGAAGAAGACGCCGTAGGACGCCGCGCCCCCCAACATGGAGACGTAGGCCATGGCCGCGGCGTCCTCGGCGGAGAACTCGGAGAGGCGCGCGGGCAGGTCGTCGCCGCCCGTGGCGAGCGCGGCGGCCAGGAGCATCGCCCCGCCCAGCAGCATGTGCCAGCCCGTGGCCATCACGGGGTCCGCGTGCTTGGTGACGTAGCGCACCATGACGGTGCCCACGGCCATGGACTGAGCGGCCAGGAGCATCCAGAACTCGCCCGAGTCGAGCAGGGACCAGGGGGCGGCAGGGGCGGCGGCGAGGGCGGACGCGGAGGAGGACGCAAGAGCGGAGGCAGAGGAGGAGGCGAGAGCGGCGGCGGCCGCCGCGCCCGTCGCGCCCGCCCCGGCTGCTCCCTGGCCCAGAAGCCCCGCGAGCGCGTCCGCCGGCACCTCGAGCAGCAGCAGGCCTAGCACGCCGAGCCCGAGGCCGAGCACCCCGCCGCCGCCAAGCGTCTCGCCGAATAGCAGCGCCGCCAAAACCGCAACGGTCAGGGGCTGCGAGTCTATGATGACCGACCCGAGGCCCGCGGACGTGCGCTCCAGGCCCTGGGCGAGGCACCCCTGGAAGGCGGCCCCGTCCACCAGCGCAAAGGCCGAGATCCAGGCCCAGGCGAGCGGGGTCGACGGCTGCGGGCGGCCCTGCGCGCCAGCCCAGGCGACCAGCGCGGCGCCGGCCGGCAGCAGGCGGATGGCGCCCAGCAGCAAAGGGGTGGCGTGCGGGCCGACGCCCTTCATGGCGACCATGCTCGTGCCCCAGAAGAAGAAGGGCGACACGAGCACGGCGGCGCGCGCCAGCTTGGCGGCGAGCGGGGCGTCAGCGTCGGCAAAAGCGGCGGCGGAGGCGGCGGCGGCCAAGGCGGCGGGCGCGGCCGGGGCGCCGCGGGCCGCCGGGTTCTCGTCGTCGACGATCACGCAGTAGACGTCCATGCCGGCCTCCATGCACTCGATGCGGGGAGGGGTGCTGGATGTGGTTGGCGCTGTCGTCGAGGCGGAGGCGGAAGGGGCGGCCGCCGACGCCGCCGCGTCCTTGGACGACGACGACGACGAGGCTCCCGCCGCCACCGTTTGCCACGACCGCCGCCGCCGCCGAACGGGTCGCCGGCGCTGCCACTCGCCGACCGCCGCCGCCGCCGGGCCGCCGCCAATGCGCCGCCGCTCGGCCGGCCCGGTGAGGCCGGCGCCGCGCGGCCGCGCCAACAGCTGCTGATGCATGGTGCGCGCCTTGATGCCGGGTCGTGGGTGGTGCGACGCTGTCTGTGTGTCTCTCTTTTTGCCTTTGGAGCCCGTTCCAAAAGAGTTTCAGCCTCGATCAAAAGAGGGACGCGAGAGAACAAAAGGAAGGAGGGGTGTGGTTTGTTCGTCCTCTCACATGCACATACACGTCAACAGCCAACTGGTGCGTGTCAAGGGGCCAGGGGCCGCACGGGCTTTACCAGCGATCAAACAAAACAGCGGGGGGCCATCACTCCGACAAACGCCCCGAGAAGAGGAGACGCCCGTCCAAATGGACTCGCTCCCGGGAGGCTTTGGAGGCGGCGGCGGTGCGAGCGGCAACAACAAGCGCCCGCACGGCGAGGAGATCAAAGGAGGTGCGTCGATTGGCCGCTCTTGCGCACGCGCTCTTCTGTCGTTGTCGTCGAGCGCTCGTCCCTGCGCTCCTCTCAACCGCGGTCCTTCCCTCTCCCAAAAAACAAAACAACAACAGTCGGCTCCGTCGGCATGCTCGAGCTGCAGGCGCAGCTGGCGCGCGCGCAGCACGACGCGGCCTCGGGCCTGTCCCGGCGGCGCGCCGGGAACGGCGCCGCCGCCGCCGCCGCAAAAAACGCCGGGGTCCAGGCGCGCGCCGCGCGCGACCGCGCCACGGCCCTCGGCGAGGGCGACCTGGCGCACCTGGCCGCGCCCGAGGCCGAGGCGGCGCGCCAGAGGGCGCTGGAGCGCAAGGCGCGCGAGTATGACGCGCGGGCCGCGCGGGGGGCGCGCGGGGAGGACGACGACGAGGGCGGCGAGGGCGGCGGTGGCGGCGGTGGCGGTGGCGGCGGGCGGCGAGGGCAAGACCGGGAGGGCGGCTCGCTGGTCGATTTTTGGCGCAAGCATGAGGCGGGTCCGGCAGCGCCGTCAGGACGACGCGACAGGGACGACGAGGACGGGCAGTCGCAACAGGAGCTAAAGGCGCAAAAGCAGGACGAGCTGCGGCGCCTGACGGCCGAGACGGACGCGGCGCGGCTGGCGGCGGCGGCCGGGGCGGCCCGGCGGGACGGGGCCCTGCAGCGGGCCAAGGCGCGCGTGCTGCAGAGGGCCGTGGAGCGGCGGCGAGAGGAGAAGGCGGCGGCGGCGGCGGGACTGGCTAGTTCCAGTCGTAGTGAAAAATGAACCATCACTCGATCGCGCAAAGGGGGGCGTTTTGCGAGTTGTGGCGAAAGACGCGCGCCGACGCCGGGCGACCGACGCTTCATCAATCTCCTTTCGTTGTTCACCTCCTGCCGTCTCACTATCTCTCGACAAGCACACAAGCATACACTGACGCACTTTCGACGAGACCGCAACCAATCGAGCCAGCCCCCTTCTGCCCCAATTGCCCACCATGGCCCTCTTGCGGCGGGGCGCGCGGGCGCTCGTGCCCGCGAGCCGAGCGTTCGCGTCCGAGGTCGCGGTCGCCGCGGACTCGCCGTTCCTGCGCTTCGGCAACCCGTCGCCGACGGCCGTCGACCACACGCCGCTGCTTGCCTCCATGCCGGAGACAGAGGTGGGTGCGGACGCGAGAGATCACACCCCATCACGGAGAGAGAGGGAGGAGGAACAACCCCGATTGGTTTGGTTTCGCTTCCTTCCCCTCTCCCCCTCTTTCTTACCCGTGCTCGTCCTTTCTCCCTGTAGAAGTGAGGGCGCTCCGCGCCGTGGAGGACCCGCGCCCCGCGCCTAGGAACCGGCGTATCTGCCCATCTCGTCGGTTCTCTCTCCCGCTTCTGCGCCTTCCTCATTAATCATGGAGCGTCTCGCAGCTGTTGCGTGGTCCTCACCCCGGACGACGCGCGCCCGGGATTGGAGGGACGGCGCGCTGGCCTGCGTGTGACTGCTCGCCGCGCGCCGTCGCCGGGTTTGCCGCCGCCGACCCGCCGCCGCCGTCGCCGCTGCCGCTGAGCGGGGCCGGCGGCAGCGCGCCGCCGCGCAGAGGGCGCTCGAAACCCTCGCTCGCGCGCGCGACTCACCCCCCCTTCTCCCCCCCAAAACAACCCACCCGCCAAAAACGCCACGCGTCCCGATACAAAAATAGGTCACCACCCTCGGCAACGGCATGCGCGTCGCCACTGAGGCGATCCCCTACGCCGAGACTGCCACCGTCGGCGTCTGGATCAACGCCGGATCGCGCTTCGAGACCGACGCCAACAACGGCACCGCGCACTTCCTCGAGCACCTCTTGTTCAAGGGCACCAAGTCGCGCACCACGCGCGACCTCGAGGTCGAGATCGAGAACATGGGCGGCTCGCTCAACGCCTACACGGGCCGCGAGCAGACGTGCTACTTCGCGCGCGTGATGAAACGCGACGTCGGCAAGGCGGTCAACATCCTGTCGGACATCCTGCTGCACAGCAAGCTGGACGAGCGCGCGGTCGAGCGCGAGCGCGACGTCATCCTGCGCGAGATGGAGGAGGTCAACAAGCAGACGAGCGAGCTGGTGTTCGACCACCTGCACGCCACGGCGTTCCAGTTCACCCCCCTGGGTCGCACCATCCTCGGGCCCGAGCGCAACATCCGGTCGATCACACGCGCCGACCTGGCCGAGTACATGGCCACGCACTACCGGTGAGAGATACGAGGGACGGAGAGGAGGGAGGGAGGTTGACACGGGGCGTGTTGTTTCATTTTTTTCTATTTGTTTTGCGCGAGCGCGCGCACGCTGCCAAAACCCCGCTTTTTGTCTTGCGCGACGCCGGCGGCAGAAAACACCTCTCTTTTTGTCTTGCGCGACTCACAAACTCCCCCTCCCCCCTCCCTCTCCCCCTCCTCCCTCCCTCTCTCCTCCAACACAACTTCCAACACAACTCAGCGGCCCCCGCATGGTCCTCGCCGCCGCCGGCGCCGTCGACCACGACGAGCTCGTCAAAGCCGCCAACGACGCCTTCGGCGCCGTGCCCGACGAGGCCGTCGGCGGCGCCTCTGCCCTGCCGGCCCTGCTGCGCCGCGACCCCACCGCCTTCACGGGCAGCAGCGTCTACGACCGCCGCCCTGACACCGAGCAGTGCGCCGTGGCCGTCGCATTCCAGGGCGCGTCGTGGACGGACCCCGACAGCGTGCCGCTTATGGTGATGCAAACGATGCTGGGCGGGTGGGACCGCTCCATGGGCGCCGGCACGGGCGGCGGCGGCAGCGGCGAGCACGCGGGATCGCTGCTGACTCAGCGGGTGGCGGCCGACGGCCTCGCCGACAGCTACATGGCCTTCAACACGTCGTACCACGACGCGGGCCTCTTCGGCGTGTACGCGTCGACCACGCGCGACAAGAGCGCCGAGCTGTCGTGGGCGGTGATGACCGAGCTGGTCCGCCTGTGCTACGAGGTGAAGGACGCCGACGTGGCGCGCGCGCAGAACCAGCTCAAGGCGAGCCTGCTGTTCGCGCAGGACTCGTCGCAGCACGTGGCCGAGGCCATCGGGCGCGAGCTACTGGTGTACGGGCGGCGCGTTCCCAAGGCGGAGATGTTCGCGCGGATCGATAGCGTCGACGCGGCGGCGGTGCGGGCGGTGGCCGACCGGTTCGTTTACGACAAGGACCCGGCGATCGCGGCGGTCGGCGACACGCAGTTCTTGCCCGACTACAACTGGTTCCGCCGCCGCTCCTACTGGGTGCGGTACTAGGTTTCTCCTTCTTTGGCGGCGGCAGCAGCGGGAGGAGGCTTTGTGAGGGAGGGAGGGACGGACTGCATTTTTTACTGCGCGTTGTGTTCTCCTCTTTTTTTTGCGTCGGCGGGGCGCGCACGCGCAAACGACCAAATGAAAAACGACGACGGCCGGAAAAAGACAAGAAGCAAAAAGGGCCTCGAGGCGTGTGTGGTTTCGTGGTGGTGGTGGCGGTTGTTCATTACACAGTTCCCTCGCTCGCGCTCAGCCCCAACCCATCGGCGGCGGCGGCCAGCAGCGCCGCGGGCGGCGACATGGTTCCGCCGCGCAGCGCCGCCCAGTCAAACGCGGCAAACCAGGCGGCGCCCTGCGCGCCGGCCGCCGTCGGGCGCCGCGCCGGGTCGCGCGACAGCAGCGCGCCCAGCAGGGCGCGCAGGCCGGCCGAGAAGTGCGCCGGGAAGGGATCAAGGATGGGCTCGGCGGGGGAGGGAGGAGCGCGCGCGCCCGCCGCCGTCTCGTCGGCGCCCGCTGCCGTCTCGCCGCCGGCCGCAGCCGCCGACGTCCCTCCGCGCGCCGTCTCTCCGCTCGCTGCCGCCGCCACCGCCGCCACGACCAGAGGGGTCGGCCGCTCGCCCGACGCCAGCTCGTAGAGCGCCACGCCGAGCGAATACAGGTCGGCAGCCGCGCCATACGCCTTGGCGGCGCCATGAGGGGCGGGCGCGGCGCTCGCGCCGGCGGAGGCCGCGACCTCGGGCGCCATGTAGCCCCGCGTGCCCGAGACCGCGGAGCAGTGGCGGCCGCCGTAGATGCACCAAGGGGCGGGGGCGGCGGCGGCGGTAAGGGGCCCGGCGGCGGCGGCGGGGACACCAGGCGGGGACCGGGCCGGGGCCAGCGCGGCGGCTGCAGCGACCAGGGCCATCGACGGCGTCGGCGCGGCTCTGGGAAGCACCGCCGCGCACCCCAGGTCCCCCAGCACCGCGTACCCGGAGCGCGACACAAACAGGTTCGCCGGCTTGACGTCCCGGTGGATGCAGCCCCCCGAATGGAGCGCCTCGAGCGCCAGCAGCGCGCAGGCGGCGACGAACCGCGCCTCGCGCTCGTCGAGGCGGGCGGCGGCGGCGGCGGCGGCGGCGGCGGGCGGCGGTTTGCGGGCCCCGGCGCGGCGGCGGGCGAGCAGCTGCGCGAGGTCGCCGCCGGGGTGGTACTCGAGCAGGAGGGCGAGGTCCGGGGGGCCCGGGACGGCCGCCGATTTCGTCGCTGCTGCTGTCGCTGTCGTCGGGGCGGCGGCGGACGCGGCGGCAGCGGCGCCGGGGGACAACGGCGACGAGGGGCGCGTTGGGAGCGGCGGCGGCGGCGGCGGGCGCCCCTGCTTGAGCGCAAAGGCGTGCGCGACAAAAGCGCAGCCGCCGGCGCGCTCGTGCGCCTCGCGCTCGGAGCGCAGCATGGCGGCGGCCGTCCGCGGGGTCGGCGGCTCGCGCGGGTCGGCGTCGGCGTCGGCGTCGCCGGCAGCGGCCCAGGCGGCGGCAGGGTCGGCGCCCTCCTCGCTGCCGTCGTCGCCGGAGGTCGCCGCCGTCGACGACGCTCGCCGCCTCGCCTGCCTGATTTTTATCCGCTTGAGCGCGGCGGCGCGCCCCCCGCTGGCCGCGCAGCCGCCGCTTCTGGGGGACGGTAGCAGCACCAGATCGACCCGCGAGAAATTGCCCTCGCCGAGCGCGCGGAGCGCCTTGAGCGAGGCCAGTGGCGCGCGCGAGGCGGCGCGCGCGTCGGCGCGGCTCGCCGGCTCGGGCGGCGGCGGCGGCGGCGGGGGGGGCGGCCGCTCTTTCTCGTCGGCCATGACGCCTTGTGTGTGCTCCGGTCACGGGGCTTGCCTGCGGTCGAGCATCATTGATGGGATCGGAGGATGGGGGGCAGGAGGGCGCGCGCCGCGCGGCAGGTTTTCGACAGTTGAATGGTCACGCTTGCTAATGACAGCGACAGAAGAGAGTGCCGGGTCACGCGGGGCGCGAGCTCAAAGGAGCAGAGAGAGAGGCGTTTGTGTTTGCGGGGCGGCTGTCGATTTCTCGGGATCGAATCGCCAAACGGAAGAGAGGGTTCCAATTGATATGGGCGCACCGCATGCGGTTCAACTCTTGGCTTTTTCTTTTTAGTTTGAAGAAGAGACGCGGCGCGGGCGCCTCTCTTTTGCGGGGGGGGGGGGGGGGGCGTAGACGAGAAGCAAAATAAAAACAAAACAGAAACTTTGCGGCGGCGTGTGACTGCCGGCTCCTTTCATCTCGTTGTGTGCGTGTCGAATCAATGCGTCGGGGGGGACCCGCCAGATTGCCGCAGTGCGGGTCAGCGGGGTTGCGCGCGGCAAATGCGTGAAAAGCAAATGCGAAAAGGCGAATGTTCTCTACTGCGTGTTTCTCTCACTCCGCTACGGCGCCGCGTCAACCTCGATCTCGCGCATCCCAAACCCCAGCCGCTCACGCGCGCGCGGGCAGGGCCCGGCTGCCCCCGCAAAGCACCGCGTGAAGGCGCGAGTCAACGCGGCCGCCGGAGCGGCCAAACTGCCGAAAAAGCACGCGGCTCGTGCTCTCCCAGCACGCGCCCCACGCGTCCGGGTCCCGGGCGTCCGGGTGCAGCGCGCGCTCAGTCGGCGTCGCGCCAAGGAGGTTGGTCAGGTAGCCCGGGCCGACCATGAGGCCGCCCTTGCCGTCGAGCTCGGGCGACGTGGCCGCGTAGAGGACGCACCCGGCCGCCTGGCGCGGGGAGAGGCCGACGAGCGCCGCGCCCGCGCGCGAGAGCAGGGCCGTCAGCGGGTAGCGGCGCGGCGACGTCTTGCCCATGAGCGGCGAGGCGACCACGCCCGGGTGCAGCGCGATGACGTCGACAGGGCGCGGCCCGGGAGACTTGGCGCGCCGGTCGTCGCGCCCGATCAGCGCGGCCTCGTGCGCCGCCTCGTGCTTGGCCTCGCCGAGCGCCAGGCGGCGCGCCAGCTCGCGCACGAACAGCACGCCCATGAGCTTGGAGCGGCTGTAGGCGGCCATGCCGCCCGTGCCGAGCTGCTCTCCCGTCGGGTCCTCGAGGAGGGCCGGGCCGATGGCGGGGGCGGCGACCTCGGTCGCCGAGGAAACCCAGACGACGCGGGCGCGCGCGAGAGGCTGCGAGCCCTGCGGCAGGCGGAGTGGGGCGGGGCCCTGGCCGGCGGGGGCGCCGTAGCGCTGCGCGGCGGCGGACGTGCCCGTGACGGCCGCGATCGGCTTGTGCGGCGGAGAGGCGCTGGCCGGGAACGAGGCCGCGGCCGGGGGCGCCGCCATCTCGGTCGCCGCCTTCTTCTTGGTCGTCATCGTCGTTGCGGCCCTATCCGGCGGCGCCGCCGCCGCCACCGGGCGCAGGTGCAGCGCGCCCTGCGACAGCATGTCCTGCGCGCGCAGCAGCAGCTTGGGGATCAGCATCGACGCGAGTAAGGCGTGACCGTAGTAGTTGGCGGCCATGGTGCTCTCGACGCCCCACTCCTTCTTCTTGGTCGCCGCCGCCCCCTGCTCCTCGTCGTCGTCGTCCTCGGGGCCCGCGGGCTGCCCGCCCTTGCCATGCGGGCCCCAGCCCGCGGCCAGGCGGAACGGCTCGTCGACGTAGCGGCCAGCGCACAGGAGCAAGATGTCGACGTGCGCCGCGCGCGCCTCGATCGAAAAGGCGGCGCGGGCGACCTCGCCCGCGCTCTCAAGGTCGCACACGATCGGGAAGATCTCGGTCGCGGACAGCGCGGGCGAGGAGATGGCCGACACGGCGGCGGCGGCGCCGGGAGGGAGCGCCTGCGCGGCTTTGTCGACGCGCTCCTTGGCGCTGGCGAGGGCGATGCGCTCGAGCTCGGCGCAGGCGGCGCGCAGCGCCTCCGGGTCGCGCCCGAGGCAGAAGATGCCGCCCGCGCCCGCGCGGCACAGCGCCGCGCAGGTCTCGAACCCCACGCCGCTGTTGGCGCCCGTGCAGACGCACACGCTGCCGGCGACGCGCTCGGGCGGCACGTCCTTGTTGCCGTAGAGGCCGAGCGCCTTGCGCAGCAGCGAGCGCTCCTTCTCGTGGTGCGGGGGGTGGTCGTGGTGGGGGTGCTGGTGAGGCAAGGATGAGGAGGCGGGAGGGTCGGCCTGGGCGATCTCCATGTTGTCTTCCTTTCTTGGAGCGTTTTTTCTGCGAAGGCGTGGCGGGGGCGCGATTGCGACAGAGAGAGAGAGAGAGGAGGGTGCGAGGACGCGCTTTTTCTTGTTTGGGGGGGGAGATGTGCGCGCACGTAAACGGATATGCGCGCGGTGCTGGTGTGGCTTGCTTGATCGGTAGCCAACGGCGAGAGCTGGTTGTGTCCCTTCTGTTGTGTGGTATGGTGAACGAGCGTTAAGGGAAAAACGATCAGAAGTAGAGGAGAGATTTTGTCGGCGATGACGACGTCGCGTTTTTTGCGAGTCGGTCGGCGACCAGCAAAACAAGAAAATCGAGCATCAGCAACGAAACACAACCAAACCAAAAAAGCAACGACGATGGATCCGCAGCAACAACAACAGAAACAATATGCGCCCGGCTCCCAGGGCCGGCGTCGCGCCGCGCAGGCCAGCGCCGTGGCCGGAAAAGCAGAGCCTCTGACGCCCGCGACGCCGACGCCGACGCCGACGACGGCGGCGGAAGAAGCGGCGATCGGCGGCGGCGGCAATGTCGGCGCCGCCAAGAAGCGCGCCATCACTATCCCCACGCCATTTGTCGCCGCCGCGGCCGAGCCGTGGCCGCGGACGCCCACCGGCGAGGCGGCGCAGACGTTTGAGCAGCAGCGGCAAGAGAAGCAGCAGCACCAGCAGCAACAACAAGAGCAAAAACACGAGCCAGCGTCCGCCGCCGCCGCCGCCGCCGCCGCCGCTCCCCCCGCGCCTCCCCCTCCCCCCGCCTACTCGCCCGCCCCGTCGCCCGCTTCCTCCGACCGCCTGGTCAAATTCCTGACGACGATGGCGACCTACCCCGCCCTCTGCGCCGTGCTCAAGGGCGTCGCGGACGCTCCCGCGGCAGCGGCGTCCGCGCCCGCGCCCGCCGCCTCCTCCTCCCCCTCTTCCCCCCCTGCCGCCCTCCTGCCGCCGCTGTCGGCTTGGCCCGAGGCGCGCGCGCTGTCGACGCTCGAGCAGGCGTGCGCGCAGCCCGCCTACCGCGGCGTGCTCGAGGCGCTGACGCACCGCTACGCTCAGATGGCGGCGGTGGTGCTGTCCTCGCCCTCGTCCGACAAAAAGAGCCAGACCGGCGGCGCGAGCTACGACGACGGCGGCGGCGGCGGCGGCGACCTCTCTTTCCTGTCACCGCCTCCGCCGACTCCCTTTGCGGGCCTCGCGCTGCTGCCGGGCCCCCTGCGTCGCGCGCTGCTGCACCCGCGCCTGCTGAGCGCCGCGGGCGTGCGCCCTCCCGGCCTCATTCTCGACGTGGCCGAGGAGCACGCGGCCCTGGCGCTTGAGGCCGTCTTGGCGGCGGCGCCGCCGCCGCCGCCTTTTGCGTCGTCGTCATCGTCGCCCTCCTCCCCCTCGTCGTCGTCCGCCGACCTCGTCCTCCGCGTGCGCGCCCTCGCCTCGGCCGCCTCGCCCCGCGTCGCCTTTGTCCGCGCGACCCTCGAGCGTCGCTACGCCCTGCGGCGCGGCCGCACGGCGCTCGAGGCCCTCGACGCCACGCTCGGCATCCTGCGCTTTGCGGCCGGCGCCTACTTCTCGGCCGTCCGCCTGCTAGCGCGCGCCTCGGGGTACAGCGCCTCGCTGCTCGGCGTCGTGTCGGGCGCTCTGAGCTTCACCGTCGTGTTTGGGATCGCCCTCTCGCTCGCGTCCGCGGGGTTTGCGCTCGCGGCGCTTGGCCTCAGCGCGTTTGCCGACACGGCCGAGCCGCTGGCCATGGGCCTGCTGCGCTGGGGCTACAAGGGCGCCGGGGCCGCGCACGCCGTCGCGGGGGGGCTGTCGGGCGCGGCGGCGGGCGGACTCGCGGGCGCGGTGGCCGGCACCGGCGGAGGCGGAGGAGGGGGCGCGGGCGATGGCGGCGGCGGCGGCGGCGGCGGCGGCGGCGGCGGCGGCAGCTCCGAGTCGATCGCCGAGCTGATCGGCCCGCGCGCGCTGTCCCCGCGCACGGTCGAGGAGCTCGAGCGCTTCTTTGAGTCGCAGCTGGCGTGCGGCACCTCGCTCGTGCACCGGCCCGAGATCCCCGCGCTCGCGGGCGACGCGCTGCTGGTCCGCGCCTACGACGCGGGGCTGGTGGACGCGCGCGGCGACGTGCGCTGGCGGGCGGTCTCGCGCGCGGCCGACGCGGCGACGAGCTCGGGCGGCTTCCTGGGCGCGTTCTCGGCCCTGATGTTTGCGTCGTCGGCGTCGTCGTCCGCGGGCCGCCGGGGAAGAGCGGGTGGCGGCGGCCAAGGGCGCCACGGCGGCGGAGCAGGAGGCGGCGGCGGCGGCCTTTCGACGGGGGCCATGGCGGCGGCGGCCGACGAGGACGACGACCAACACGGCGGCGGCGGGGGCGGCCGAGCCGTCTTCCGGCCCGAGGGGTTCTTTGGCTACGCGCCGCGCCGCACGGTGCGTCAGGGCCTCGTGCTGCTCGCGCGCCTGCTGGCCTGGCGCCGCGTCAACGCGGTGGTCGCGCGCGGCGAGGCGATCAAGCTGGCGGCCGTCGTGCCATCGTCGGCGTCGGCGGACGGCGGCGCCGCGGCCTTGGCGCTCTTCTCCGGCCTGACCGGGGGCGGCGGCGGCAGCAACGACGAGGCGGCGGCAACGGCCGCGGCCGCGTCGGCGGCGCCTGCCCCTCCGACGGCCGCCGCGCCCTCGCCCTCCGCCACCGCCTCCCCGCGCCCCGCTTCATCCGCCGCCCCGGGCCCCGCGGCCGTGCTCGTGCGCTCCCTGCCCGACCCGTCGTCGCACGCGGCGCTCGCCGTCGCGCTGCCGGGCCTGGCGGCGGCGGCAGCCTCGTCGGCGTCTGACGGCGGCCACGCCAGCAACAGCTCGGCGACCTTTGCGCGCGCGGCCGCCGTGGCCCCCGCGCTGGCCGGGTACGCCGCCTGCGTCGTCTACGTGGCCGCGGCCGACGAGGAGCCCGGGCCGTGGCTGCAGTCCGAGTCGGGCGGCGGCGGCGCGCACAACAACACGGGGGGCGGCGGCGGCGGCGGCAAGGGCGAGGGCGAGGGCGCGGCGGGCCAGGCTGAGGCTGCGCCGCCGGCGGCCGCTGCTGCTGCTGCTGCTGCTGCTGAAACAGCAGGAGAGCAAATCAAGTCCCTGTCGCCCGCATCGCTTCTGCCCGCGATGCTCGACGCCCTCCTGCCCACCGGCGGCACGCTGCTCGTGTGCCTGGACGTGTCCACGGCGTCGCTGTCGTCGCTGTCGCCGGCGTCGGCAACAGGCGAGGGCGCTGGCGGCGGCAGCCTGGGCGGCGGCGGCGGCGGCGGCGGCGGCAAGCTGGCGGCCATGGACGAGCGCCGGCGCCGCTGGCGGCTCGCCCTGGACGAGGCGGCGCGCTCTCGCGGCGCCGTCCCCTCGGCCGCGTCCGTGATGATGACGGAGCTCGTCTCGGCGCCGCCGGCGCCGCCGCCCGGGGCGGAGAGCAGCCGAGGCGCAGGCGGCGTCGGCGTCGGCGGCGGCGGGGGGCAGCCGCACCCCGAGTCGCTGGCGGCCGTGCGCGAGTGGGTCCAGCGCGCCCTGTCTGACTACCAGCGCGCGGTCTGATTGGACGGATGAGTTGGCTCGAGCCTCAAGCCAGCGCGAGAGATTGTTTTTTGCTTCCTCTTTTTGCCTGCGCTTTTCTCCCGTTTCCGCGCACAAAAACGACGACGACGTTGCCCCGCCCCGCTCGCAAACCGCGCAGCTCTCTGAGACAAACAGGCGCACAAACACAGAGACGTAAACACGGCAAGAAGAGGCCCGACAGACCCCTCGTACATTGGGCCGCGCGCGCACATCAATACACCTAGAATTGAAAAAAAAAGCACGTTTGAATAGATTTGCGTCGTCGGTCGAAGAGGGGTGTGCCAGCCCCGTTGCGCCGGTGGCGGCCGAGTGGCGGCGGCGGGTCCGATCCCTCTCTCGCTGTCGCGCCCCGCTTTGTCCTGGTACCTGTGTTGTGAGACTCCGCCACAGCGGCGCCGCGCATCTCTCATGTCGCGACGCAAACGAGGGACTGGTTTGCAAACGCCATCTCTCGATCAAAACGCGCCGCGTGCCGCGCCCGAAGCACCGTCGGCGCCGCCCCTCGACGCTGCGCCGGAGACAGGCCGGCGCTCGCGATGCGCGGCGCGCCGCTGTGTCTCCCTCCCCGCCCGAACAACATTATCCCCTCCACCTCATTGGCGCCTTGGAGTCCCGCCAATCCCCACTTGTTGCTCTCCCCTTGACCGAATCCGAATCCCAAACCCAAAACACAGAAAGAGACAAGAGACAAGAGACAAATCGAAGTCCCACCTGCTAAACGCTCAAAACCAAAAATGCTGCTTCAAAAGTCGTCGCTCAAGGCGGCCGCCACCACCCGCGGCGGTGAGTAGCACGTCGTCGATCGCGGAGCAGAGCAGGGCTCGAGTTGTGGCCGGCGGGCGCCCACCGATCGATTGGGCGCGCGCCATTGGGAAGAGAGACAGAGGGCGTTGGGGGACGTCTCTCTCTTGTCTCCCGCGAACACAACTCCGATCGCGATCCGGACGGCCCGCGCGATTGGCGATCGGCACTGGGCGACAGATGCGGTCGCAGTGCGCCTCGCGCCGGACATTGGGCGTCGCTTCGCCGCTCCTCCGCTCGACGCTTTCCGCTCAACGCTCCGCCCCTCCCTCCCTCCCTCCCCTCCCTCCCTCCCCTCCCTATGCCAAAAAAAAAACCAATCGCAGGCCGCGTCGTCGTCCGCGCGGCCGCCAAGCGCGACGCCTCGCAGCGCGTCGTGATCACGGGCATCGGCGCCGCCACCTGCTTTGGCAACGACGTCGACAAGTTTTACGACACGTACGTTCCCGTTCCATGTGCAATCTCGACCGTTCGAGCGACGCCGCCGCCCGTCGCCGCCGACGGCGACGCGCGCTCTCCCTCGCTCGCCAAACGCTGACGCCGCGCGCCCTCTCGAAACCCCCCTGACCCCCTCAAAAACACACGCAAAACAAAACAGCCTGCTCGAGGGCAAGTCCGGCGTCGGCCTCATCGACCGCTTCGACGCCTCCGAGTGGCCCACCAAGTTTGCGGCGCAGATCCGCGACTTTGACGACGAGGGCCTGATCGACAAGAAGAGCGCGCGGCGGTACGACGACTGCCTGAAGTACACGATGGTGGCGGGCAAGAAGGCGCTGGCGCAGGCCGGGCTCAGCCGGGACGCGCACGCCCAGGCCTACGGAGCCTTGGACCTGACGCGGTGCGGCATCCTGGTCGGCAGCGGCATGGGCGGGCTGTCCGTGTTCCAGGACGGCGTCAAGTCGCTGGTGGAAAAGGGGCACAAGAAGATCTCGCCCTTCTTCATCCCGTACGCCATCACCAACATGGGCGGCGCCCTCCTGGCCATCGACACGGGCTTCATGGGCCCCAACTACTCGATCAGCACCGCGTGCGCCACCGCCAACTACGCCTTTGTGGCCGCCGCCAACCACATCCGCAACGGCGACGCCGACGTGATCGTCGTCGGCGGCAGCGAGGCCCCGATCATCCCCGTCGGCCTCGGCGGGTTCGTCGCCTGCCGCGCGCTGTCCACCCGCAACGACGAGCCCCAGCGCGCGAGCCGCCCCTGGGACGTCGACCGCGACGGCTTCGTCATGGGCGAGGGCGCCGGGGTCTTCGTGTTCGAGTCCCTCGCGCACGCGGAGAAGCGCGGCGCGACGCCGCTCGCGGAATACTTGGGCGGCGCCGTCACTTGCGACGCGCACCACATGACCGACCCCCGCGCCGACGGCCTCGGCGTCTCGACCTGCATCGCCTTAGCGCTCAAGGACGCGCGGGTCGACCGGGAGCAAGTTAACTACATCAACGCGCACGCCACGTCGACGCTGGTGGGGGACATCGCGGAGATCCGCGCGATCAAAAAGGTCTTCACGGATCCCAAGGGTTTTAAAGTCAACGCGACAAAGTCGCTGATCGGGCACTGCCTGGGCGCGGCGGCGGGGATCGAGGCGGTGGCGGTGGTCAAAGCCATCCAGACGGGGTGGCTGCACCCGACGCTCAACCAGAACAACCTGATCGAGGAGGTGGCCGACCTGGACACGTGCGCCAACGAGAAGCGGCAGCTGGAGGTGACGGCGGGGCTGAGCAACTCGTTCGGCTTTGGCGGGCACAACTCGGCGGTGGCCTTTGCGCCGTGGAAGGGAAACTGAAAAACTGACTGATTACTAATCAGTGATCAGGGCGGAACAATGGGGGGGTGAAAGGAGGAGGACGCGCGCTTCGTGGACGGGCGACTGAACCGAAAAAAGGGGGGAGAGAGAGGAACCACGCCTTCAGACAAGACGAGAGGCGCGCCGCCGCCGCCGTCGCCGCCGCGGTGTTGGTGCCTCTCGTCTTTGCAGCAGCGCGCGCGCGGGCGGGGATCGTTTCGTTCCCCCGTGCCTTCGAAACGAGCAAAAATTTCATAGCCAACACGTACATGCCTTGCCCTTATTCCAAAATCCAGCAGCCCGTTATCGAACGCGCCGTCGATCCCCGCGTGCGTCTTAGAGAGGCTGGGGGCAGCACGGGTCCTGATTCAGCAGGCGGGCGCGCGACGCGAGCGCGCCCGCCGCCGCCGCCGACGCCGACGGGCCGCCGCCCCCTCCTGCGCCAAACCAAAAGAAACCGGTCGACATGCCCGCGACCACCGCGGCAAACACCCCGACGTTGTACGTCATGACGGCGAGCATCAGGAGGTAGGACGTGACGAGCGAGAGCGCGTACGAGCCCGCCCGCTCGCGCCGCCGCCGCCGCGCCGCCGCCGCCGACGCCGGCGACGCCGACGCCGACAGCAGCGGCTCCCCCCGCTCCCCGCCGTCGTTCGACGCCCGACCCCCGCCCGCCCCTCCCGCCCCCGCCGCGCCCCCACCCACGCCCCCAGCCGCTCCCGCGCCCGCCCAAGCAGCCGCCGCCGCCAGGCGCCGCGCGGACAGGGCCTCATGCGCGATTCCCAAGGCGGCGACGGCCAGCAGCGCCAGGCTATAGGACAGGGGCCCGTCGGTGCGCCACTGGGGGAGCCAGAGGACCGTGCGGGTGGAGAGCTCGAAGCTCATGGGCATAGACATGAACATGGTCGCCGTGGGCTCGCTGCAGCTTGTTTTGGTTTTTTTTTTGGTATTCGAAAGAGGGAGAGGAGGAGGGAGGGGAGGAGGAGGGACGGGGGGAGCAGGGGTGATGAGAGAGACGATCGCAACGACGACGACGACGAGGACGACGGCGACGACGGCGACAGAGAAGAAAAGAAGACGCGCTCTTGCGTTTGCTCTTGATCTCTCGTACCTGTGCGGGTGGTAATGCTCGTGGACTCCTTCGCGGGACTCTTTTGCTTGCGTCGTTCCGTCGATTGCTCGCTTGGTCGCCGTTGCTTGTTGCTCTTTGATTCTTTGCAACAACGCGCACGCGGTTATAGACTGAGTGAATGATGTGATGCCGTGGGTGATGCCGTCCGCAATGACGAGCCCCCCAACGCGAAGGCGCCGCCCGGCGCACGCGCTCGCGTCGAGCACACAGCGACGGACACAGAGCGCGCGCCCCCCCACCCCACGCCTGGTTGCTCACGCCCCTCCTCCTCCTCCTCCCCCTGCTGCTGCCGCTGCTGCCGCCGCCCACCCCTCCGCCCCTGCCGCCGCCCCCCTGCCCCCGCCAGCGCCACACGTGTCCCACTGCGCCGCGCCGTTGTGCGAGTGCGCAAACCCGGCCGCCCGCTCGGCGGCGACGCAGGCCGGCGTCCTCATGCCCAGCACGTAGGCGTGCCGCCACTCTCCGCGCGCCGCGTTGGCGGGCGAGCAGTGCACCACGCGCTCGTGGTGCACGACGAGGTCGCCCCTGCGCGACGGGCGCGGACAAGCTCCCGTCGTCGGAGGCGGCGGCGCCCAGCAGCAGCCCCGGGGATGTGTGGAGGGCGTGCGAGAGGCGACGCGCGAGCACCCCGGCGCGACGGGCGCGTGATGGCGGAGCGCGGGCTCGAGGTGCGTCCCGGGCAGGTAGCGCATGCAGCCGTGGCGCTTGGAGGCCTCGGAGACGGCGAGCCAGCAGTTGATCGAGGCGAGGTTGGGGCGGGCAGCGCCGCCCGCGGGCTCGTCGCTTTTGCCCGCCTCGCGCGAGGACGGAGGGGCAGGAGGAGCGGGCGCGGCGAGCAGGGGCGGCCAGTAGGCCGCGTCCTGGTGCCAGCCGAACGATGAGCGCTGCCGCGCCTCGTCGCTGCTGCCCTCGGGGGCGGACGCTTGCTGATGATCTGATCGAAATCGACCGCAAAGAGGGCAACGGCGGCGGCGGCGGCGGCCTCTGCCCCCTCGGCGGGCACGGCGCGCCCGCCCTGCCAGCCGCGCAGCTGCGCCGCGATCGACGCGCAGCGCCGCTCGAGCAAGCCCCCGATCAGGTAGTTGGGCCTTTCGCCGGCGTAGTAGAGCCGCGGGAGCATGACGTTGAAGAGCGAGCAGTCGGCGGCGCGCGGCGGCGGCCGGGTCGCTTCCGCCGCCCCTGTCGCCTCTTCCGCCGCCGGCGGCGGCGATGACGGAGGGTAGCCCATGTCGCACGTGTCTTTTCCAGGGGCCACGTGCCCCGGCTCCCCGTTGAAGTAGCCGAAGAAGGGCGGGTCGATCTCTCGCCGGAGTTCGGCGTCTGGCACAACGTTGCGGAGGACGACGAAACCGCGCGCCTCAAACGCCCTCCTGTCGGTGGCCGAGACGGAGCGGGGGGCGGCGTTCGCAACGGCTCCACGCCCCGCTCCTCCCTCCACAAAGCGCGCCAGCCTCTCACTCGTCTGCCACGAACTCTCCCATCGGGAACATCAACACCCGCCTCACCAAACGAGCGCGCGCGACGTCCTTCGCACCCTTCTCTCCTCCCCCCCCCCGCCCCTCCTTTTCCCGGCCGCTATTGCTGCTGCACCGCGCGAGCCCTGCAGCCGCGCCCGTGAGCGAGCAGGGAGCCCGACCGCGAGAGAGGGACGAACCAGCGCTGCCGCCGTTGCCGCGCGAAAACTAGAACGAAAACGCGAGCGCGGGGCGGCATGTCGCGCAGCGGCGGCGGGGGCGGGGCCCGCGGCGGCGCCGGCGAGTTTTCGTGGGAGGGCGTCAAGGGCCGCCCGGACGCCCAGTACTACCTCGGGCACAGCGTGATGGCGCCGTCGGGGCGGTGGACGCAGGGGAAGGACCCGCTGTGGTACAGCAAGGGCCCGTCCGAGGAGCAGGGCGGCGCAGGCGCAGGCCCCGCCGGGACGAGCGCCGCCGCCGCCGCCGCCGCCGCCGCCGCCAAAAACGCTTCTTCGTCCGCCGCCGCCGCCGCCGGGTCTCTGTCCGCTGCGGCCGGCGAGATTGCCGCCATCCAGGCGCGCGAGCAGGCGATGCTCAGCGAGGCGCTGGGCCTGTCGGCGGCGGCTCCCCCGCGGCCGGCGGCCGCATCGCGCCAGCAGCCCCCGCGAGTGCTTGCGCCAGGGGGCAGCGTTATGGCCGCGGCGACTGCCGCAGCGTCGGCGGCCGTTGCGGCGGCGGCGGCGGCGGGGCCGGGCCGAGAGCAGCAGCGGCGCAACGAGGCGCACGACGAAAAGCGGCTGCGGCGGCGGGAGGACGAGCGGCGGCGCCGGTCACGCTCGCGCTCTCGCAGCCGCGACCGCGACCGCGACCGCCGGCGCCGGGGTGGCGGCGGCAGCGGCGGGAGGCGCCGCAGCAGCAGCCGCGAGCGGCGGCGGCGAGACGGCCGCAGGCGCCGCAGCCGCAGCCGCAGCCGCAGCCGCGACCGCGACCGCGACGGCCGCCGGGGAGGCGGCGGCAGCGGCTGGAGGCGCCGCAGCAGCAGCCGCGAGCGGCGCCACGGTGCCCCGGCCGCGGCGGCGCCTCGGGAAGAGCAGCAGCAGCCCCCGCCGTCGCAACCGCCTACGAAGCCGACGCCGACCCTTCCAAAATAAGCGCCGCAGGAAGGGCGCCGGCCGATCGATATCTCTCGCGCGAGGGCCCTTCCTCGACAAGGCACTTGTAGCACGCCGTCGTATCTCGAGAGGATGAGCGCGTCACGCAAAGAAGAGGTTGTCACGATCAGAGACCGAACGAACCCCCCCGCCCCCCCCCCCAACACCGCCTCCCTCCGTTCTCGTCCTTTCAAGCCGCCTCGCGCCCGAAAAACACAACCTCGCAAAGGCCGCCGCCGCCGCCGCCGCCGCCGCCGCCGCCCGCCTCGTTGGCCTCGCGCACCAGCCGCGCAAACAGCCCGCGCCTCGCCTCGCGCCCCTTGCGCAGGGCCGCCAGCTCCGCGGCCACGGCCCCGAGCTCCGCCGGCCCCAGCGCGCCGCCGCCGTCCTCGACGCCCTCGGTCTCGGCCGTGGCGCCCCACCCGCCCGCGGCCGTGGCCGCCGCCGCGCGCTGCGACCGGTCGTCTAGCCACGCCACGGCGCGCGCGACGCCGTCGGCCAGGCGCGCGACGGCCGGGTGCAGCGCGAGGGCGTCGTCGAGGAGCGCGTCGAGGGCGGCGAGGGGGGTCGCGGCGGTTCCGCCGCCGTCGCCGTCAAGCCCGCCGCCGCCGCTGCCCGTCCGCCCCTGTTGCTCCTGCTCCTGCCCCTGCGGCTGCTGCTGCTGCAGCAGGGCGCCCCTCTCCACGTCCGCCAGGTAGGCCGAGTGGGCGGCCACGAGCGCGTCCAGGTCGCGCGCGGCCCCCGCCGCCGCCGAGAAGCGCCCCCACGCGCCCTCGACCACCTCGAACGCGACGTAGTGCTGCACGCGCGCGACCAGCGCGGCGGCCTCGTTGCGTGCGCCGAGCGCCTCGCGCAGCAGCGCCTCGACGCCGCGGCGCGCGGCCGAGCCCGGGCGCAGCCTGCGCGCGCCGCGCTCGACCTCGGTCTTGAGAGCGCGCCAGACGTCGGCGAGGGCGCGCTCGGCGCGGCGGAGGCGCCACATGAGCCGGCCGACGCGGCGGTAGGACGCCATGGCCTCGGACGTGAAGACCGCCGCCAGCGGCGACGCGAGCGGGGCGCGGCCGCGGCCGCCGCCGCCGCCCGCTCCTCCACACGCCAACGACGACGCCGACGCTGACGATGCCGCCCGCCCGCCGACGCCGCCGCCAACCTCGTACTGCAGCGCAAACACGTCCCATCCCGTCTGGCCGCCGCCGGACGCGCCCGCGCCGCCGCGCGCCCGCCGCGCCCGCAGCCGGTCGAGCGTGTCGGGGTCGTCGTCGCGCGCCGCGGAAGCCTGCACGGCCGCCCGGAGCGCGTGCTCTAGCGCCACGTCGGAGACCTGGGCGCACGGCTTGCGCAGCTCGGGGGCGGCGGCGTCGAGGAGGGCAGCGGCGAAGTCGCCCTGGCCGAGGAGGAGGTAGCGGCGGGCGGCGGCGAGATGGCGGGGGAGGTCGAAGCCGGCGAGGGGGCCGGCGGCTCCGGCGGCTTGGGCGGCGGCGGCACAGGCGGCGGCGGAGGCGGCGTCGGCCGGGGGCGGGGGGGCGGCGGGCGACCGCAGCAGCAGCATCACGCGCGCGTCCACGCGCCGCAGCGCCGCGTCCACCGCCCGCTCCAGGGATGCCAGCCCGCGCGCAAACCCGCCGTCCCCATCGTCCTCCTCACCCGCGGCCTCGGCGGCGGCGGCGGCCGCCGCGTCGGCCGCCGCCGCCTCGAGCGCCGCGCCGCGCGCGTGCTCGGCCGCCCATTGGCCGTCGCCGCAGACGTCGCGGAGGAAAAAGAGGCACTTGCCCGCGCGCAGGGCGCGGCGGGCGAGGCTGGACGACACGAAGGGGGGCACGCGCGAGGGGTCGATGCGGTACGAGTCGCGCCAGGGGTCGGCGGGGGCGGAGTCCGCGGCGGCGGCGGCGTCGTCCTCGTAGGAACAGGAGCGCCGGGCGCGGGCGTCGGCGCCGTATTCGCCGCCGCCGCCGCCGCCGCCTCGCCCGCCGCCGGCCCTCACGACAAAAAACTCCCCCGCGTCGTCGACCAGCGCGCCCTCGAGGACCCATCGCAGCGTGCACTCGAACAGGGGGGCGCACGAGGCGCGCAGCACCCGGCCCAGCAGCGCGCGCTGCGCCGGGTCGCCCGTGCGGGACAGCGCCCACAGCCTGCCGGCCAGCGCGGCGCCGCGGGCCGGCGGCGCGCAGGCGTCGGCGGCGGCCGCCAGCGCCCGCATGCGGCGGAGGGGCTCGGACAGCCACAGGGCGAGGCGCCGCAGGGTCAGGTAGGGCGCCGAGCTGGAGAACGCGCCGCTCTCATCATTGGCGTCGCCGTCGCCGTCGTCGTCGTCGTAGTGGCGCTCGTCGTAAGCAGCGGCGTGGTCGTCGCCGTGGTCGTCGTCGCCGCCGTCGCCTGCTCCAGGCACGAGCGCGGCCGACGGCACCGGCGGCGGCGCCCGGAAGCGGGCCTGCGCCTCGAGCAGCGCCATGACGCGGTAAAAGTCGGCCAGCTCGGCCGACAGGGCGCCCGCAAAGGCCAGGCGCACCGCGCCTGCGCCGCTGACGTCGTCCGCGCCGCTGCCGCCGCCGTCGTAACCGCCGCTGCCGTCGCCGCCGCCGCCGCCGCCCCCCGCGGCCGCGTGCCGCCGAACCGCCTCCACCACCAGCCCGAGCTCCCCGCCGAGCGCGTGCACCAGGGCGCGCTGCCCAGGGTGCAGGCGGGTGTCCGCGTAGGGAGCCACGCGCACGCCGCGGTCCAGCGCCGCGAGCGCCGGGTCGGCGGAGCCGGCGATGTTGTTGCCGGCGCCGCCGCCGCCGCCGCCGCCGCCGCCGCAGTTGGCTCTGTGCCACGGCGGCAAGGACGACGACGGCGGCAGGTCGAACGCCACGTGCGCGCCGTCGATGTGCTGCGCGGCGCGCAGAACGTCGCGCACGATCGAGGCCTCGCGCGCCAGGGCGTCGGGCAGGCGGGAGGCGGTGGTGGTGGTCTGTGTCGCCGCCGTCGCCGCCGCCGCCGCCGAGCAAGGAGGAGGGGGCGTCGCCGCCCGCTGCTGCTGCTGCTGCTGCTGCTGAGTCACCCGCGCCCGCTGCTGCTGCTGGGCCGCCGAGTTGAGGCCCATAAAGTCGCCGCCAAACACGGACGCGCCGCCGCCGCCGTCTGCGCCCGCCTCCCCGCCGATGAGCGGCAGCAGCATCGGCCACTGCTGCTGCTGCTGCTCCTGCGCCGACGCTGACGCGAGCGACCCCGGCAGCCGCACGTCCGGCAGCCTCAGCGGCTGGTACCCGGCCAGCGAGCCCACGGGCACGGCGCCGCCGCTGCCCCCGGCGCCCGCCGAGGGCGACAGGGCCGCCAGCAGCTGCAGCGCCGCGCCGTGCGAGCGCGCCGCCAGGCGCCCGCCCGCGCCGGCGGCCGCGTGCAGCGCGCACAGGCGGGCGTAGCGCTCGTCGAGGGCGATGGCGTCGCGGTCGCGCCGCTGCGCGAGCAGGCGCAGCTTGAGACCGGACACGACGGTCGCGGTGTCGGAAGAGGAGGGGGCGGCGGCGCTGCTGCTGCTGCTGCCCCCGCCGCTGGACACGCCGCTGCCGAGCAGCCGCGCCGCAAAGCTCAGCAGGCGCGCGTGGTAGGCCTCCAGGTGGGGCGCGCCGCCGGGGTCGGCGGCGCCCGGGGCGCGTGCGAGCGCCGCGCTCACCAGCGCGCTCAGCAGCGCGGCGCGGTCGGCCGCGAGGGAGCAGGAGCCAGGAACGTTGCCGTGGCTTGCCGCCGCTCGTGTCGTCGGCGTCGCCGTTTTCGCATACGACGGCGCGGCGGCTGTCGCTCCTGCTGCGTGGTGGCGCAGGGCGCCCGCGCCACCGCCGTACGCGTGTGGATGCATGCGACCCGATCGCTCGGCGCCCTCCTTGTCGCCGCGCCCACAGAGACTGACAGGAGAGGCCGCGTCTCCGGCGTTTTCCCGTCCCCGTCTGTTGTTTTTGTGTTTGAATCCTTCTTCTTCGCTCTCTCGTTCACGCCTTTGCTGCTCTGCGTCGGCGTGTGTCAGTTGTCATGGTGGTGTGTGAGAGAGCGGATGGCTGGTCGTCGTCAACATGGGAGGGCCGCGGGTTTTTTCGCGCAGTGCTCAGCGCTTGTTCGAGCGTCTCGTCCTCAGCCCAAAAAGGGGGGAGGGGGGAGGAGAGGGGGAAGGGGCGCGATCGTCGCGCCCCTACAAAGGCGCGCTCCGCGCGCCCCCGAGGCCCGCTCCTGGCCGACGGACTGCAACGAGATGGCAACTAGACCTCGTTCCGGGCGGAGCGGCCCCGACTGGAGCGCCGAACGCGCAGCGGGAGGGCGATTTCGCGTCGCAGAAAAAGGACGCGGTCGGTCCGGTCGCGCCCGCGCCCGCGTGGCGACTAACGGCCGAGCATCGATTTTTTTTCCTTCGCCCGCGCCCTCATCTAGCCCTCCCCTTTCCCCGGCGAACCCACACACACGCCCTACACCGCCACCCGTTTTACCTGAAACTCAAACAGCGCACACGCAACATCCACAGCGCGCGCGCGCCCAACATCAAAAAGCCCTCCCCCCCCCTCGCCTTTCCCCGCCCGCATATCGCAGCACCCGCGAGACGCACCCAGAGCGCGCGCTCCCGCGGTCGTCGGACAGGCACTGGTTCTTATCGGACGCGCCTCCCAGCGAGCAAGCATGTCCGGCAGGGTCCTCGGCAGCAACAAGGGCGGAAGAGGAGGCCAAGGAGGAGGTTGCGGCGGCGGGCCTGCCTCGTCGCCCGCGCTCACCGCCACGCCAGCGGCGGGCGGCGCCGCCGCGCCCGCGGCGTCAGCGCTTTTCTCGGAGCGGCTGCTGCACGCGCACCGCCCGCCGCTCAAGCGGTCGTCGCTGTCCAAGTTTTACGCGTCCAAGTCCAAGTCGTTCTCGTGCATGGCCGCGCTCCTAGACGGCGAGGCGCCCTCGGGCTCGTGGCTGCTTGGAAAGGGAAAAGCGGCGGCGGCGGCGGCGGCGGCGGGGCAGCATCAGCACGAGCAGCCGCAGCAGCGGCAGCCGGCGGCGCCGCTCTCGCCCTTTGCTGAGGAATGGCCGGCCTCCTCCCAGGCCTGCGCCACCGTCGTCGGCGGCGGCAGCTGCGACTTTGATTGCGCGGAGGTGGCCGACCTGCAGCTGCACCTGACGACGGTGGCGCCCGTCGGCGCAGGCGGCGGATGCTGCGGCCCGCAGCAGCCGCCGCCGCCGTCGCCGCTCATGCCGCTCGGCCGGAGCTCGGCGCCCGCCGTCTGCCCGGCGCCCGCTCGTCCGGCGGCGGCGGCGGCGTGGGGCGACGACGCCACGCCGCCGCCCGAGACGCCTCGCGCGGCCGAGCTCGCCTCGCAGGCCAGCCTCGGGTCGAGCGGCGACGGCGGCGGCGGCGGCAGGCGCGGGCCGGTCGACATGCTGTGCTCGGCGCTCCGCGGCGCCAGCCTGGCGGCGCCGGCGTAAGCCGTCTCTCTCGAGTTTTTTTGTTCGGCGCTCGCCTTTTTTTTTCGTTTCCTCCTCCTCGCCGTCTTCGTCGCCGACGGGACTTTGTTCCCCCCAACTCGTTTTCGGTTCAATTTTGCCCCCCGGCATGGCCCCATTTTGGTCCCGGACACGCACACACACACACAACACACGCGGACAGCCCTCCTCCCCCTCGCACCAAAACGCCGGGACACCTGCAGCCCCCGGTCCCTCGGGCGCCCGCGCGCGAATTTTCAAAGCCCCGCGCCGCGCCGCGCCCGAGGGGGAGACGCCCCGCTTTTTTCCGCTCGCTCGCCCCCCCTCTCCGCACAAACAACACCCTGCGCCGACCAGGACAAGGGCGAGACGTACCACCCCCGGCGACGGACCGAGATAGGGAGGCGCCCGTCCATTCACGCGCGCCTCGTTTTCCTCCGCGCT
>Ga0209390_10002417_pt1 | contig 32806 bp, 21 predicted proteins | sample BON01_FD_187212 | JGI IMG/M metagenome (GOLD analysis project Ga0209390, IMG submission 187212) | Freshwater microbial communities from Lake Bonney liftoff mats and glacier meltwater in Antarctica - BON-01 (SPAdes) (version 2) | ecosystem: Environmental > Aquatic > Freshwater > Ice > Glacier...
TCCGTAATGACAATCCTCGCTGCCTTGCCTGACATCTGAGACCTCCCTGCCTCGACTGAAAAACAGACACTACAGGCAGTCTCTCGGAATACAGCGTTTCATGACAGATCAGTTAGAGGATCGACATCTAGTTCTCGTAAGAAGGTGGCTGACGGGTCTTGACAAGGAAATCGATGCAGAAATCAAGAAGCACCTTGAAGAGTGGTGTGAGTGGACCGGGGAGAAACATGTTGTCAGTATTGAGGTGTTGAACTTGGCAAGGAAGAATGAGATCGATATTGCTTACGCAGGAGGCGACAATTGGGGCGATCTCGGCGTGAACATCGTCATCAGCGACGGTAAAATCATAAACTCATACGCCGGAGACTGAAGCGGCGCCGCCCCTTACTGCGTCGCTAAGAAACTGCAGAACAAGAATCGGGATAGGGACCCGGATTGCTCCGAGGCCCCTCCCACACCACCCGGCGTGCGGGTCCGCACCGGGCGGTTCATCTCCTTGCAGTGAGCTTCTGCCAGATTGTGAATAGATTCGCCAGTCCCTGCCCCTTGATGCTGTTTTTGGGACCAGGCCTGTGCCGCAGGCCCAGCGAGCGACAGTGCCTCATGCACCGCCTGACTCGAAGACATCACCAGTCTTCAATGTTATGGGCGGCCTTTGCTGCTGATACCATGCGTCACCGCTTCATCCTTGCGGATGCCGAGTTTCAGTAGATTCTGAATCCGGGTACGGACCCGACGCCATTGCTTCCAGTAACACGACCGGATGCGGCGACGGACCCATTGGTCCAGAACCACGAAATACGTCTTAATCGGCACCAGCGAGAAATAGCCAACCCAGCCCTGAAAGTAACGTCGAAGTTCCTTGAAGCGATGAGACATCGACACGCCGCGGTTGCGACGAGTGATCTCACGAACACGATCTTTGAACTTCTTCGAGTTCTTCGGGCTCACGCGAATCTGACCGCCGTAGCCTTCGAAGGCAAAGCCTAAGAATTCCACTCCGGCAGTTTTGCAGATACGGCTCTTGTCGTGGATCAACGATCTTCTCCATTAACAATGCTGAGGAATGCTTCAGGGGTTTCGTCATCATGGCCGCTGGCTCCGATTGATCTCGCTGAGACTCCACAGGGCACGGTGAGGCCTTCTGATGTCGGCTCTCGTTGAGATGCGCGAACTGGCTTCTGTGTGTTGTGGACGGATCAAGGTCATGACGGGAAACTCCCTGGTAAGAAATGTTTGGTCCTTCGTGCGTCGATTGGAGTGTCGCCGCACTACTACGACCTCTGCTGACTTCTGCTCGCCCGGTCTGAGTTACCTCAGCCGGTCCGCTGTTCGAGCAAGCTCTACTCAGGGATACACTTGCAGATCTCCCCAAATAAGAACGTGAACCGCCAGTGGCGGCTGGTTCGGAGTTACCGCTCCCGTGTTCTTCAAAGCATCTTTGATTGGAACCGTTGGGGGCGAAATGAAAAGCTGCACAAGTTCGTCATCTACCGTAGAGTCTGTCGGGAACGATTTCGTTGTCTACGGGCAACTCACCTCAGGATCTCTCTGGATCTCTCTGGGCCTCTCTGACGTTTCTGTTCACTGTCTTCAATCTTTCCGGGGCTCGCAACTGTGGCGAGAAATGTGTCCGACGGCGATGAGTCAGGCTGGCTCTTACGCATCACATTTCGCAGGCTTCCTTCCCACGGTCGATCGCTCTTCCGCAGTTGCCCTCGCCTTGTACTTCAATTAAGTGGAAACATTTGGCATACTGCCTCCTTCTCAATTCCCGTTTTCGTACAGGGGACTGGCTGACCTTCGGTCAGCTTCACCCCACAAGTTCACGCCCATGTTGGGCGTACCGTTGAACCGGAACGCTCAACTTGCGTTTCTGGATGTGGTTCGGGTTTTGTTCGCGTCCGGTTAACGCTGTCGTTCGTCAACAACCTAAAATTACATTAGCGCAGCCATGAGTGACAAACCAGACCTCGCGGAAAGAATTGGAACTTCGATCAACGAGCTCGACATTGATTTCAGTCGCTTTACGCTCATTGGTTGGATCGTGAGTTTGTTGTCGCTTGGCTCGGGTGGCTGCGTTGCTTACTTTGCTTGCAGTGCCATGATCAGACGTAACGGTCTGAACCTCGCAGCGGGCATGACGTTTTGTCTGGTCATCATCGCGGTAACTACAATCGTTTTTTTGGCTCTACGCTGGTCACTCGGACTTGCAGGACTCGCTGTCACAAAATCGACTCTAGTATCGAGCGATAGCAATAACGCCAACCGTGATACACTGAAACGCATGGCGAATACTGGTATGGATATGAAAGCGGTTCACGTCATCGACTTTTGGAACCTGTTCAAAACGAAGGACAATGCCGAGAATATGGGGCGCAAGGCACGCCAAAAGTCCTTCAAAGTCGTTTCCATCGAACCGAACGATGAATCCGGAGGGTATGACGTTCAAATTCAGGTACAACTTGTCCCAACTCTAGACGCCATCACCACTACTGAGCAAACACTTGCGGTTATCGCTGAACAGTGCAACGGCCGCGCGGATGGCTGGGGCGTACGACAACAAAGCTGACGAACAAAGCGATGAACGTGCGGACTGGAAATGGTTTGATGACGAGCGGGGGTAGATCCCGCGTGGGTAAGCGTTAGCCGCGCGCCCAGTATCGAGGGTTACAGGATGCGTATAAGGCGTGAGCCGAAGTCGTATCTTGAAGCGTACCCAGAAAGGTAGTGAGGGTGAATCGACCGAGAGTGGACTCTCGGCGATGAACGACATGAGCTCCGAAATTTTGTATCTGTTGGATCCTGCCCAAGTTGTGTGCATGCTGGAAGGCAATATCTCTCGCCGCGTTTTGGCAAGCTGTGAGAGAAGACCCGGAGTCGCTCGTCCTTTCGCGCTAGACACGATGTCATCAAGGCAACCAGTGAGACCCTGAAGTTCTTGTACGAAACATGACACACCTGTCATGGACGTTTGAGTATGCTCTACAAGCCTAATCAGCGAGGACGGCAAATGACTTTCAGGGAGTCGGATGGACGCATAGTACCGTCGAAGTCCGGCAGCCAGCCGGATGGAACGAAGCCGAGTAATATCGGTGCAGGGAAGGCGGATTCGCCAACCGGGGCTCCCGGCGAGGCCATTGCGTGATCCAGACCGAGCACCGCCCGTACTCAGAGACGGACCTTCGGTGAACTGTGTTGTTCATTGCTGACGCGGGCGGCTGGATCACATCCACCAACCATCTCGCAGAGGCAGTGCGGTGGACAAGTAACGGCTGGGAGCCGGATGCGTTAACGGCGCACGTCCGGATCTACGAGGGGGCGACCTCAATTGTGCATGGACACAATATTGTGACACCACCACGGGAAACCAGGTGGCAAACAGGGAAAACAAACCGTATCCTAAACACAAAAGAATAGCCCTACTCACCGCGAGAACGCGGGCTAGCGTTTTTGGCATAGCAAATCGCCTGCGCGTTCCCGGTGAATGGGAGCCGCCCGGAGCAACCGAAACTCGGGATACGGGTCGCTAAAAATTTGGACGCTCACAGACCTCTCGATCGGGCGATCCCACGAATGCGTCTAGCAGATTCAACCAATTTTGGCTAAGATTGCCTAGATAGAATTCGAGTGGGACCCTGAAAAAGCCGTCAGCAACCTTGCGAAGCATGGTGTAACCTTCCATGAGGCCTCATCCGTTTTTGATGATAGCAACTGCGTAACGGGTTACGATCCAGTTCACTCAGATCAAGAAGACCGTCTCATCACCGCTGGAATTTCGAGCCTCGGTCGTCTGCTTATTGTTTGGCATACGGATCGTGGCGACGTTATTCGCATCATCGGTGCAAGAACTGCTACAAAACGCGAACGCATTGACTATACAAATGACTGATCCAGATCCCGGCGAAATGCTACCAGAGTATGACTTCACAAAGATGAAAGGTGTAGTACGCGGAAAGTATGCATCACGCGTAACCTCCCAGCCTCGAACTGTTCGTTTGGCTGACGATCTCGCGTTGGTGTTTCCGAATGACGAAGCTGTCAACGCTGCCTTGCGAGACTACCTTAGTGGTCATACCATCGGACCAAAGAGCGGCTAACACATCGGTTGCAACGGAGCCCGTGAGTTGGCGTTTTTGAAATGGTAACTCTTGGGCACGGGCCCGCCGAACCGTAACATTCGGCAACTGGAGGAGAAATGCATCCAACAGCAAAGAAAACGATTGCATTAGGGGCGCTGACCTCGCCGATGCTCGGGCTGATGATGCTTGGAGGCGTGTTTCTCCTCAGTCCCCAGAGCCCGCCTGACCAACCGTGGCATTTGGTAGCGTCAGTGTCCGAACTACCGGACGACGGCACACCCGTATTGATGCCCGTGTTTGGAAACCGATTCGACGCATGGACTCGGCTTCCAGATGAACGGATTTGCGACGTCTTTGTGCGGAAGGAACCAAGCACGACGAGAGTATCAGTTATTCCATCGTGGCATCACGGCGATTTGCGAATTCCCCTAGTCTACGACGGTCGTGAAAACTAATACGCATCTGTGTGTTGGAGTGTCGCATTCGATCTACATGGGAAAGAGATCAACTCGCCTGGGACGACTCCAATTGGATCAGACCTAGAAGTGCTGCCCTCCAAAGTAAATGATGATGAGATTTGGGTTCGCCTTGACTCGACTCCAAACTGACAATGCCGAACAATGATCGGGATAGGGGTCAGCCTTGCGGCTGAGCCCCTCCCACACCACCCGGCGTGCGGGTCCGCACCGGGCGGTTCATCTCCTTGCAGTGAGCTTCTGCCAGATTGTGAATAGATTCGCCAGCCCCTGTCCCTTGAGGCTGTTTTGGGAACGGGCCTGTGCCGCAGGCCCAGCGAGCGACAGGGCTTCATGCACCGCCTGACTTGAAGACATCACCAGTCTTCAATGTTATGGGCGGCCTTTGCTGCTGATACCATGCGTCACCGCTTCATCCTTGCGGATGCCGAGTTTCAGTAGATTCTGAATCCGGGTACGGACCCGACGCCATTGCTTCCAGTGAGGACCGTCTCGGTAAGCTGACCGAGTTCTTCACAGCAAAAGGCGGCTGCGTGGAGCGATCCTGGGTATACATCGCTCGGGGCCGCACAGGCCAGTGTTGATGTGCGCGCCGTAGACAGAACGGGCGATATGAAGCATGCTTTCGACACACGTTTTGGCAGCGATAGTTCAAAGTCGATATGAACCCCCGAGGCGAGCTCGGGGGCGTCTCGGTCGGCTTGCTTTGCTTTTGCTTTTGCTTCGCTTCACACGCCCCTGACCTCGCGTCAGGGATTTATATCGACTTTGCACTACTTGCCGCTAGAAGACGAGAACTTTTTTACACAGGCAGATTAGCTGCTGATGAAAAATCCGGTCACCGACCAACTGGTCGTGACAAGCTCGCACCACGGGCGTATCATTTCGACCGAGCGGCTTCTGGACCCGCATTGATTCCGCAGAGTCGCCTCTTGCCATTCTGCAGCCTCATGCACTCCCCACACGAAGCGGAAAAGTTCAACGCACGATCTATACGTCCGGAGAATCGCCAGACGCATAGATCGCAATTCGTTCGCCCGCAAGTAGAATGTTGACATGGCGAGTCCACTGAGCGGGCTTCAGAATCCGTCCGTCACACAGCAATCCGTCGGGGCCGCTCCGAGCGGTTGGTTTCAAACTCGACCACTCCCAGTCCTGACTTCGGTCGACCATGTTGGCCTGCAGCGGATTGCGTTCGACATAACGCAGGACCGTCAGATAGTGCTCGTCCGACTGAACCGGAAACGCCTTGAAGCGGCCCTGCCAGACATGGCCGCTGCCCTTATAGTGCCGATGATAACGCCGAACGTGTGACGTCATGAGCCATTGCATCCAGCGACTCAGGTCTCCATCCTCATGCGGCCATAACACCAGGTGGAAATGGTTTGTCATCAGACAAAACCCAGCCAGCCGCATCCGAACTTTCTCGTAAGCCTCCCGCATCAGGCTCACAAACCCAGCGAAATCGTCATCCTTGTGAAAGACGTCGTTGCGGCCATTGCCTCTGTTCAGGGCATGGTAAACAAAACCACCGCGAGATGCTCAGGATGTTCGTGGCATAAGCACACCTTAACCGCACAAACAACGCATGTAAAGTAGAATGTCCCCTTTTTTCTCTCCCAAGGGCAGACGCATCAGTGGGTTGTGGGAGTGAACCGGATGTCTCCCAGATCAGCGATGCTCTGCATGATCCGGTCGGTTGCTTCAATCAGGTCGGAATGACTGGCTTTGCTGTTCTGCCATGGTGATAAATCCACAGGAGGCCCATATGTCAAAGTTGTCCGGGTTCGCTTAAAGAAGACACCCACCATCGACTCCGAACGCGGGGCGTGGCCGATGAAGACCGGAATGACGGGTGCCTTTGATTTCAAGGCCAGCCACGCGACACCGGTTCCCCCCGCGCGAAGCTGTTCATCGGGGGCCTCGTCGTTGATGCCGCCTTCCGGAAACAGTCCCAGTAAATGGCCATCCTGCAGTCGGCGGAGCGCATCGCGGATGGGTGCCATATCCCGCCCTGCGCGTTCCACTGGAATACTTTGCATCGTTCGGCACAACCACGTCAGTATTCCATTCAGGACATAATATTCCTTCGCCATCATGAAGCCGATGACGCGCAAGTGGTGCTTCTTAAATCGCGCCGCGTGACCAGTCCACAGCAGCAGGGGATCCGCCGGGCTGGTGTGATTCGCGACAATGATTGCCGCTCCGTGTTCCGGAAAAGTACACGCATTGGTCGCCGTGCAGCGAGTGAACAGAAAACTGTGCAGGTCAGCCACCCTGTACAACAGCCAGATCTGCCAGCCAGCTGAACAGGCTGTGGCTCGCCAGACGATCGTGCCTGCGCCCAGAAGGAACAGCACAGCCAGAATTGTCAGCACAGTATTCTGGTTCATTTGACTTTGCAAAACGCCGTTTCAGGCAGAAGGGACATGACACATTCTGACCACAACATCTTAGTGGCTCTAACAAACGTGGGACACGGCGGCGTGCCAACAAATCCCTCGATCACGCTTCGGGTTATATGATGGGTAGCTGACCTTAAACACCTGCGGCTAGCGCCTTGCGGCTCAGAAACACCACTAAATCAACAGTCCGCGAGCACCTGCAGCCTCAGTCAGACAGTAACGCTCGGCAGCATCAAACTCCAGCCTGGTGGCAAATCCGGCCGAAACTCGCCCTCAATTGCGGCAGAAAATGCTGATCCAGCCTGTCGCTAAACGCCGGGCCGACACAGAAAAGACATTCGTCTTGACCGCGTTTCCTGATAATCCATAGAACCAAGAACGATCCAGTTCTGACATCCCTGCTGGCCCATGAAACGTCCCGCGCTGCAAGCCCTGATTCATGCTTCGCTGTCTTTTAAATCCGGAGTCCACTGCGACGCCGTTGCTGCACAAAGCAGCAACGACGATGACGGTGCGCGGAACGAAAGCCGGCCTGCTGTTGCTGTGTTCTCTTATCGCAACCGGCTGCCAGGCACCGAATCATTACTTCGCCGCCAGCACAATGTTTGGGCAGCGACTGCCTGACAGTCTGCGTCTGGCCGAGAGTTCGAATCCTCAGACCGTCGACCTGTCGCGTCTGGCCAGCGGCACCGGCGGCAGTGAAACGATCGGCGTCGGCGATGTGCTGGAAGTCCAGATTGCTGCAGGTCTGAGCGAAGAAGATCAGGCCCGAATGGCAGCCCGTGTCGCGAACGATGGTACGATTTCTCTACCGATGATTGGCCTGCTCAACATCGCCGGTGTTGAGCCGCAAGGGGCGGAGTCACTGATTCGGGCAGAAGCGATTCGCCGAGAGCTTTATCACAATCCGACCGTGACAGTGATCGTAACACACCAGCGAATGAACAAGGTCCGAGTCCTCGGCGCGGTGAAGGCGCCCGGGCTTTATGAACTGCCACCGAACGCCAGCGATGTCGTGTCCGCCATCGCAGCCGCTCAGGGTCTGGAAAAGGATGCCGGGCAGAAAGTCGAAGTGCGAAATCCTTATCGACAAACATCTGTCATCCGGCGGCCCGTGGTCGACGCATTTAGTCCGCCTGTTTCCAATGTCAGCACGACGAACTCAGTGGAAACCGGCATGAACTCCTATTCGATCGATCTTATCTCAGCCGCCAAAGCAGGCGACGGTCAGTACATCGTTCACGATGGTGGCGTTGTGATGGTCGAAAAACGCGACCCGGCGCCGATCTATGTAGGCGGTCTGGTTCGATCGGGCGGACGATTTGACTATCCGATCGGGCAGGACCTGCATCTGCTGGATGCTGTTGCTTTGGCCGGTGGCATGTCGAATCAGCTGGCCAACAAAATTTACGTCACGCGGCCGGTGGTGGGGTCAAGAGACCCGGCGGTCATTGAAATCAGTTATCGCGATGCGAAGAAAAGTGCCGATTCTAATATTCGTCTCGGCCCAGGTGATGTCGTGAATGTCGAACACACGCCAGGCACAGTCTTTATGGAAGCATTGAATCTCGTTCGATTCGGGATCTCGGGGAACACCGCGTTGTTCTGACGCCGCGTTTCTGAGCCTTGTAAGAGCACTGGATTTCTGCTGATCTCGTGATGCTGACCGAATGAAAACAGTTCAAAAATGTATGACGAGAAATCAACGATGGCGGTTCACCCAACACAACTGGCGGCAGAAAACACTCGGTGGACATCCACCCAGGCGACGCTGTTGCTTTCCTGCACTGGCCATTGTTTATCTGACAGAGAGGCGTAAAGAATGTCAGTTTCGGACAGACAACTGGCCGACATTCAGGACACTCAGAATGCCGCCGCCACAACCCTGCATCTGATCTTTCGCTTTCTGCGGACGGTCCGGATGCGGAGCGGGATTCTGGTCGCTTCGCTGGTGGTTTCTGTCATCGCAGGCGCGGCGTACTACATTCTGGCGCAGCGGATTTTTCAGTCCAACGCGTCGCTATTGATTGTGCGCATCGGGACCGGAGTGACCGACGACACAGTGCAGAATCATGGCAGTCCGAACAACGACATGCCAACCTTTCTTGAGATCATGTCCCAGGACGAAGTTGTCTCACGAGCGATCGAGCTGCTGCCGGAAAAGTTTCAGGTCGACCTTAAAGGCTATCCAAAGAATCAGTGGGTGCGGGTCATCCGTGACAACCTGTCCGTTTCATCGGCCTATGCAACCAACGTTCTGGATATGAGCTATCAGTCCCGCGATCCTCAGTCGGCCGCCGCAGTGCTGACCTGCATGCTGAAGGCTTATGTGCAGTTTCTCAATGAGACTCATCAGGGTTCGTCGGTGGAGAACCTGCAAACTCTGAACGACAAACTGTCCGAGATCGCGGAGAGGCTGCATGTGCTGACGGAACAGCGTCTTCAGCTTAAGGCCTCGGCCCCGGATCTGGTCGATACGGGCGACAAAACTAATAGCCTGAGCGTGGTTTCAGAAACCATTAAGTTGCTGACAGCCGAGTATTCAATCGCACGCAGAGCCACAGAAGAATCCCGTAACAAAGCGGCTTCGTTACAGCGGGCCATCACGAACGGCGAGGATATTCTGCAGTATGCAATGGAAGTCCTGGATTCGGCGGGCCATCAGATGATTGAACAGGCCATGGGCCTGGGAACTACTGATGCATTGCATGTCCAGCGGATCAATCAGGAGATCCTGGATCTGCGTGCCGAGTTGCGGGACCGCAATCTGAAGTATGGGCCCAATCATCCCAAGATCGTGGCGACCAAGGATGAGATTCTGGTGAAGGAATCCTACCTGCAGCAGCTTCCTCAGCTTCAGCAGCAGCGGATGGCGGAGATGGCTCGCACGGACCTGGGGCCGCGCCTGTTGCAGTATGTGCATCAACAGCTGCAGAAAAATGAAGAGAACGAAAAGGCGGTTTTCGCACGGCTGAACTCCGAACAGTCCAGAGCCCAGACGCTGACTCAGGTGCTGACTCGACTGGCCGACGTGGACCGTGAAATTGAACGGCTTTATACTCAGCAGAGTGAGTATCAAAATCATGCGGATGGAATCAGCCTGAACAAGGACACGTTCATTCGCACGAAGATTGCCAGCAGGCCGACGGTTCCAACGCGTCCCGTTTCTCCGCGTCTATCGATCACCGGAATTCTGTCACTGATGCTGGGCACGGTTGGCGGCCTTCTGATTATTTGGGTGCTGGACATCATGGATGATCGCTTCCGAACTCCGGAAGAACTGAAGTTGCAGCTGGAGACGCAGATTTTGGCTATGATTCCACGACTGGAGCAGCTGCCAGGCGAAGGCTTCAATGCGGTGATGTGTCATCTGAAACCGCACTCCAAAGAAGTGGAGGCGTTTCGCGCTCTGCGTACCAGTATCGAGTTTTCTCCCGAGGAAACTCGGCGGCTTGTCTGCACGAGTACAGAGCCTGGCGATGGAAAGACGACAGTTTCTTCCAATATCGCGGTGGCCTTCGCGCAGTCCGGCAGGAAAACTCTGCTCATTGATGCGGACATGCGAAGACCTGGACTTTCAACGCTGCTCGGGCTGCGAGACGATGTGGGATTGTCGCGTCTGCTGCGATCCACGGATGATCTGGAGACAGCGATCAGCAGGAACCTGCGAACAACGATCGTCGAGGGTCTGGATGTAATTTCCTGCGGCCCGCGTCCAGCGAATCCCGCTGAACTTCTGTCGGCCGATCGATTTGCAAATCTGCTGGCGTGGGCAGAAACGCGGTACGAACAAATCATCGTCGATGCACCGCCGATTCTCGCCGTGAGCGACCCTGCGATTGTTGGTCGACTGGTGGATGCCGTCATTTTGGTTGTGCGACCGGATAAGGATCGACGCCGCATGGTCATCCGCGCGACAGAAACGCTGCAGACGCTTGGCTGCTCACTGCTGGGGATTGTTGTCAACCACATGACCAGCAGCAATGACGGCGGATATGGATATGGATATGGCTATGGGTACGGCTACGGTTATGGGTATGGACATGATGAACATGGCGACCGTGAGGGCAGTCATACACTGGCGATGCCCGCAGCGGCGAACGATTCCTCTTCCGAGATGAATCAGTCTTCCCAGGCAGCATAGTGACACCAGACATCGAAATAATTCCAGACGGCGTAATGACACACAGACAGCGTAGTGACAAACAGGCACGGCTCGCATAACGCTTGACAGTTCGTTTGATTCAACAGTTGCTGTGGACTTGAGTTCGGATAACAGATCCAGCCTATGGACGGATTCAGATCATCATCCAAATCGCCTCCGACGGTATCGACTCATTTTGGCCTCGAATCGAAATGGTCACTGTCCGGGCGGCCAGTCCTCGCGTGGATTGCTGACGCAATTCTTGTTGCTTTGATTGTCGTGTTTCCATTTATCATGGGTGGTCGCGAAGCGTGGGGCCATCAGGCCCTGATCACGCTGGCCACAGCGCTGGGATTTGTCTGGTGCCTGCATCAGGCTCGCAGCGGTGGTCGGCTGATTTTTCTGAGGCTCGAACCGCTTCTGCTGGCCGGCCTGCTGCTTGTGTGGCTCCAGACAGTTCCGCTGGATCAGGGCACGTTGAACTCACTTTCGCCGGAGTACGAACGACTTCTGCCCGGCTGGTCTGCGACGCAATCGAACTTTGCAAGCGATGCAGCTAAGGCCAGCGCCAGTGCCGTTAACGGTAAGCCGTCGCTCCCGAGCAATTCTTCCGCTCCTGATCAGCCGGTGGCAGCATGGTCGTTCGCCAGTCTTTATCCCACAGAGACCCGGCATGCTCTGCTGATGCTGATTTCTTACGGAATCATCGCCGTCGTTGTGGCTCAGCGTTTAAAGTCGGAAGACGACTGTCACAATCTTCTGAAGCTGGTCGCAATCTCTGGTGTGCTGATGGCCGCATTTGCCGTCATTCAGCTGGTCACCTCCAACGACCGATTTTTCTGGTTCTATCAGCAGCCGCACACTGGAACTCGTGAAGTCCTTAAAGGCGCTTTCACAAACCGCAATCACTTCGCACAATTTTTGTCGCTGGCCATCGGGCCTCTTATCTGGTGGATGCTGATTGACCGCGCGTCAAAGAGTGGCTCCGACCTTTCACGCAGCTCATTGCGCGGCGCCGAATATGGCAGCCATTCGCGTTTCGACAAGATCATCAATCCGAAATTTGTACTGCTGATCTGTGCCACCGGCGGCGTCGTGCTGTCCATCATGTTGTCGCTGTCACGGGGAGGAATGATTTCCGCAGGGCTGGCCTGCATCGTCTGCCTGGCCGGTCTTTGGAAAAGTGGGCGAGTCAAAGGTTCGGTTGCGTATATCATTCTAACGCTGGGCGTCTTCGCCATCATCGGCCTGACTGTCTTTGGCCAGGATGGTGTCGAAGAGCGGATCGGACAGCTGGCTTCCGGAAACGCCGATGAGATTGATCGACTGAATGCGCGGCGCTCAATCTGGAAGGCTGATATCGCCGCCATCCGAGCGTTTCCGCTGGTCGGAACTGGCGTGGGCAGCCATCGGTTTGTTTATCCGATCTACATGGAAGACCTCGCAAAATTTGTCGGCGTTTCCTTTTCCCACGCGGAAAGTTCTTACATCAATCTGGCTCTTGAGACTGGCCTGATCGGACTTGGCCTGCTGATTTTAGGCCTGATCGCTGTGCTCGGTCGAATCTTCCTTCAGCTGATTCGGACGGACGATTCTGGCCGAGTGGCTGCGCTCGCCGCGATCCTGGCCAGTCTGGTCGGAGGAGTCGCGCATGCTGCGGTGGATTTCATCTGGTACGCGCCGGCGATTGTGGTTTCGACAATCATGCTGAGTGTCGCCGGTCTTCGTATGTGTTCCGGATTTTCCGCCGGCCAGGGAATTCGCGTTCCTCGCATCTGCTGGTTTGTTGCCGGGGTGGTCTGTCTGTTTCTGTTGTGCCGCGTTCAGCCCGAGCTGCAGCGGCGGATTGTCGGCGAACGCCTGTGGTTCCAATACCTGATTGCCGAATTTAATGCGGCGGGTTCCGATGCGGCTGGATTCGGCGAGCATCGACAAACCGCTTTCATTGCCGAGCAAGCTGAACGGTCGATTGATACGCTTTTCGAAACTGATGCAGCGGAATCGGGGATCGAACCGGGTGATGCTGGAATCCCTGGCGAGTCTGCAATCCCAAATGAGTCTGTCAGCAGTCATGCACAGCTGGAAGCGCGGGCGGAATCACTTCGCAGCAGGATTCGGCTTCTGATGGCGTCGCTGAATGCGAACCCCGATCAGGCGGAGGCCAACCTGCATCTGGGTCTGCGATGTCTGGATCTGTTCGAATTGCTTCAGACCCAAAGCGACAACCGAATGCCGTTGAGTCAAATTCGGGAGACGGTTCTGCAGTCACATTTCAAGTCCAACAGTGAGATGTACGCTTTTCTGAAAAGAGCCTTTGGGACTCAAATTCGACTGGCTCTTCTGAGCGATCAGTTTTGTCGGCGGTCGCTGAAGCTTTGCCCACTGAGCGATCGCTCCTGGCAAACACTGGTCTCTACAAATTTCCTCCGCGACCCATCCGATCAGCGGCACGGCAGCATGATGGCTCAGACACTGCTGACCGGGGGCCATTCGCCGCGGATTCGACAGTCCGTCGGTCTGACACTGCTAAGGGATGGACGAACTCAGGAAGCTCTTCGCCATCTTGCAGTGGCATTTCATTCGAGCCCCGAGATGCGGTTTGCGGTCTGCAAAACACTTGTGAGGGCACAGCCCGTGGATGTTGTTCTGAATCAGTTTCAGCCGTCTGCTGATGAGTTGGCGGAAGTTCTGGCGGTGTGCAGGGAGTTCGGACGAACGTCCGATGTTCGCAAAGTGACATGGCTGATTGCGGAAAAAATTCGCCAGCCGGAATCGGGTTCCGCAATCGCCGCGATTGAAGGCAAAGATCGACATGTCGCCTTGCTGATGGAGGCCTACCGCGCTGCCTACGAATTGCAGATTCGCGATCAGTGCGAACAGTTGCTGGAGCTTGCGATCGACTGCGATCCAACGGCAGAACCGCCGCGTCGGGCCCTGGGGCTGCTGATGCTGGAGCAGCAGAACTATGGGGCCGCCGAGCTGCATTTTGCATGGTGCCACCAGCAGATGCCGGGCGATGAAAAGCTGGAAGAACTGCGTCGGGATTGTCGCCGCATGGCAACGAAGCAATCACGACGCATCATCCAGGCCTCATTTGAAAACCCGTAGCCGACGTCTGCTTTTTTGCTGTTTTCAATCTGCAATCTGCAATCTCAAATATCCAGCTCTTTCACATCGAGCGCGTGTTTCTCGATGAACTCACGGCGCGGTTCGACGGCATCGCCCATCAGGACGCGGAAGATTTCATCAGCAGCTGCTGCGTCTTCCATTCGGACCTGCAGCAGAGTCCGCTTTTCCGGGTCCATACTGGTGTCCCAAAGTTCCTCGGAGTTCATTTCTCCCAGACCTTTAAAGCGTGTCAGCGTCAGGCCTTTTTCACCCAGCCGCCGCAGTTCGTTCAGCAGGTCTCGCAGACTTGTCAACCGAACGACTTCGTCATCGCGTTCCAGAACGAACGGATAAACGGGCTCGGCGTTTCGGACACCGGCGGGCGTGAAGTCGGCGACAAAGAAGCCATAATCCTTCAGCTGCGCGAAGACGTCATTCAGCGTCTTGATTTCATGCAGATCGACCAGCTGAGCCACTTTCTCCGTTGCGGCAACGGGCGTTACTGCGACCGGCGCGGATCCAGCGATTTCGTCAGTGCTGACGGGTTCCGCAGGCGCTGGTGGCAGCAGAGATTTCAGGAAGGCATCGGCCGCATCACGTTCCAGAAACCATCTTTCCGAATCGCCGAACAGCACGCGATAACGAGGCAGTCGCGATTTGTCGCCGGCGTTGTACTTAAGCAGATAACGGATATCGATGCCTCGTCGTTCAAGCAGTTCCAGAGGATGCTCCATCAAAGCGACAAGGTCGCACAACTTCTGCAGGTTGTCGGCAGCAAAGGTTGTGTTGTCGGCCTTTACAGACAGGCGTGCGCTGTGCATCCCGAGGCTGATCAGTTCTGTCATCATGGCCTGATGAGTCTGCACGTAGCGGACCTGCTTGCGCTGAATAACGCGATAGAGCGGCGGCTGCGCGATATAAATGTGTCCGCCAGCCACAAGGTCGCGCATGTGGCGGAACAGGAATGTCAGCAGCAGTGTTCGAATGTGACTGCCGTCGACATCGGCGTCCGTCATAACAATGATCTTGCCGTAGCGACGCTTGCTGATATCCATTTCCTCTTCACCGCCAGCAGGCGATAACCCGATGGCACGAAAAAGGTTGATGATTTCTGTATTGTCCAGAATCTTGACCAGCTGTGCTTTTTCGACGTTCAGGATTTTACCTCGCAAAGGCAGAATAGCCTGAATGCTGGAGTCGCGTCCAGTGTCGGCTGATCCACCGGCCGAGTCGCCTTCGACCAGATAAAGTTCGGTTGATTCCAGATCTCGACTGCGACAGTCGCGCAGTTTTTCCGGCAGTCCACCTGTGGTGAGCGCGCCCTTTCGACGCACCATGTCACGCGATTTGCGAGCGGCTTCGCGCGCTTCCGCTGCCATGATGGCTTTGGCAACCAACTTTTTGGCGATCGACGGGTTCTCTTCCAGATACTTGGTTAAGCCTTCACCCAGGACTGTCTGAACGGCGCCTTCAACTTCGCCGTTGGTCAGCTTGACCTTGTTCTGAGAAGTGAATTTCGGGTCAGGAACCCGCACGGAAACGATGGCCGTCAGTCCTTCACGGAAATCGTCGCCGACCGGGACAATGTCTTTGAACAGATTGCCGGCTTTGGCATAGTTGTTCATCGTGCGAGTCAACGAGGCACGAAAGCCGCTGAGATGCGTTCCGCCGTCCGGATTGAAAATGTTGTTCGCATAGGTCATCACGTTTTCCGTGTAACCATCGTTGTACTGCATCGCGACTTCCACAACGACGTCGTCCGCTTCGCCCAGGACGCGAAACACATCCGACGTGAGCGGGGTCTGAGTTCGGTTGAGGTATTTAACAAACTGAACAAGCCCGTCTTCAAAATGGAACTCTTCAGTCCGATCGGCCCGTTCATCTCGGAGAGTGATGCGAATCCCCGGGGTCAGAAACGCCAGTTCCCGCATTCGGCGAGTCAGCGTATCGAGCGAAAATACTGTCTCCGAAAAAATCGACGAATCAGGCAGAAACGTGAGCCGTGTGCCGGTGGAATCGGCTCCGCCCAGCTGACGCAGTTCTGACGTCCGCCGCCCTTTTTCAAAATCCATGACCCATGTGGAACCGCCGCGGCGAATTTCCGCAGTCAGCCATGAACTGAGCGCATTCACGGCCGTGATTCCCACTCCGTGCAGACCGCCGGTGCCGACCTTGTAGCCGCTTTCGCGGTTGAATTTTCCACCCGCGTGAATTTCCGTCAAAACGACTTCGAGTGCCGGTCGGCCGTCGCCCTTCACAACGTCGACCGGGATTCCACGGCCGTTGTCGACGATCGAAATACTTTCGTCCACATTGATCTGAACGTGGATCTCGGACGCGTAGCCATTGACGGCTTCATCAATGCTGTTGTCAACAACTTCGTACACCAGGTGATGCAGACCGGGTGCTCCGGTGTCACCAATGTACATCGCCGGGCGGGTTCGGATACCTTCAATTCCCTTCAGATGCTGAATGTCGGAGGCATCGTAGGTTTTATCAGGAGTCGCTTCAGACACGATTTCACTTTCTTCTGTTCTTGAGTGATGCTGTGTCAGCAGTGCCGACAGAATGGCATCAATCCTTTTGGGGCTTTGTCACTGTGAACGCAGATTTCATCCTGAAATCTCAGTTCATCTTGCTCTCACATAGCGAATCGCTCGAATCTCCGACTGCGGCAGACTTTCCTTCATCTGCTGCAGAATTGTTTCGTGCATGTATCCACGCAGCTCTTCAAGCGCCGCACTGTTTGTCACGACAACTTCCACAACTCCGGCGCGGACTTTTCGAGCCGTGCTGCGGCGACCTAGTTCCGAGCCGACAATTCGCTTCCATTCGGCATCCAGACTTTCCGCCGCCGAACGATTCACAACGCCCTTGCTGCGAATAAATCGCATCAGAGCGTTCTTCAGCGAGGATGGTGATGAAAGCATTTCGTCAGACAATTTGGATATCCACCAGGGAACAGGGTTCGGATGGCAGGGTTCAGATGGCAGGGTTCAGATGGCAGGGTTCGGAACGCAAACCGTGTCGACATATTGCTGTTTGCGATTCACTGAAAACCGAAAACCGAACACTGAAAACTCTTCTTACCGATCCTGCGACAATGGCATGATGACATACGTGTAGGAATCTTCAACGCGAAATACGGCAGCCGTATCCGAGTCAGACAGCTGCAGATCGACGAGCGTTTCCGGTGTCAGCACTTTCAGAAAATCGGCGACGTATTTCGGATCAAAGGTGATTTTGACATCGTCATGATCGTACTCAATCGGCAACTCAATTTTCGATTCTCCGATGGCGCTGGCCTGGCTGCTGAGTGTCAGCACGGAGCGACCGAAGAGGAAATCGACGCCGCGGCTTTCTTCGTCGGTAATAATCTGCGACTGACGGACGGCTGCAAAAAACGGAGCCACTGGCAATGGCACATTCACATTGCCGCTGCGTGGAATCACGTCGCGATAGCGGGGAAAGCGGCCTTCAACAAGACGGCTGTAGACTGTACATGCGCCGGATCGCATCATCACATCGTTGTCGTGAACAGCGATATCGACGAACTCCGCCTGCGGATCAATGGACCGCTCAAGCAGCGACATGGCCTTGGTCGGAACAACTGTCGTCTTTGTCGGAGCAACCGGGCTGCCTTCCTTTTCGCAGGCGGCGGTGGCCACAGCCAGTCGTCGACTGTCCGTTGCGGCTAACGTCACAGTGCCTTCGCCGAATTCCAGCAACAGCCCGCCCAGAGCGTAGCGAGTGCTTTCTGTATCCGTTGCAAACGACGTGCGACGAATCATCTGACGAAACACGGGCGCGGGGACTCGAAAATAATTCTCCTCACTGAATATCGGCACTGGAGGAAACTCGCGAGGATCCTCGGAGGACAAGCGGAACTTGGCCGACGCAGCTTTCAGCGTAATGCTCTGCTCGTCGATGATGATGTCGAGCTGTTCGTCCTGAAGCTCTCGCAGAATCGACGAGATCCGCTGAGTTGGCAGCAATGCATCGCCGGTGGAACTGGTTGTGATTCCGCTGACCTTGAATCGGATGGCCATTTCCTGGTCAGTTCCCACCAGTTCGACACCGGAACCAGTCACTGACAGAAAGACATTTCGCAGAATGTCTTTGGGCGTACGAGATGGCACTGCCGAGGCCGCGATGGAAAATGCCGACGAAAACAACGCTCGATTACAAGACAGTTGCATTTGAAACCCTGCTCCGGAAATCAAATCTACCAATGCCAGAGACCGCCGCAGTCCTTCCCGCGGCTCGCCCAAACCGAACTCACGCGGGTCCGGCCAAACGCCTCTCGATATACCATTTTTGCGAACCATTGATCCTAGCAGAATTTACGGCGTTCCGGTATGGTCCAGGGCGTCTGTTTGCCACCTTCTCTAAAGGTTCAGGCGGGCCTCGAACTGCGAAAAAGACCGTTAAAATCCGGATTTTCTGGGCCTTTATTCCTGCCGCCGGGTCATCCTGCCAGTCAGATTTGTGAGGAATGCCCAATGACTCTAGAATTCCCGGTCGGGGTCCTCCGCAGATAGCGGCGGTCTTCGCGGCCTCAAGTGGCACTTACCCCACGAAATTCGGCCTCGGGCGTTTGCCTGCTGTCCAAATGACACGCGAACTCCTGTCGTCTTCAAATCACCTTTCTCAACCGATCTAACCGAAAGCACTTCGCGATGACCAGTCGCATCTGGAATTTTTCTGCCGGCCCTGCCGTCCTGCCCGTCAGCGTTCTTGAAGAGGCTCGTGAAAACCTGCTGTCTCTGGGGAAGACGGGCGTTGGGATCTGCGAACACTCCCATCGTGGCAAACCGTTCATGGCAATCGCTGCGGAAGCCGAAGCTCTCTGCCGCGAACTGGCCGGAATTCCAGATGACTACGCGGTCCTGTTTCTGCAGGGTGGTGCCTCACTGCAGTTTTCCATGGTGCCAATGAACTTCCTGCCGGCCGACCGCACCGCCGACTACCTGATCACCGGAATGTGGGCCGAGAAAGCTCTGAAGGAAGCAAAGTCCTGCGGCAAGACGCACGTAGCCTGCACCAGCAAGGATGCAAACTTCAACTACATCCCGGACAGCTGCTCTTTTAGCGACAACCCGGCTTACGTTCACTTCACGTCCAACAATACGATTTTCGGCACGCAGTTCCATACGGAACCGGCGAATATCCCAGGCTCGTCGTTTCTTGTCTGCGACGCCAGCAGCGATATTTTCAGCCGCCCCCTTGATATTCGCAAGTACGGCCTCATCTACGCCGGGGCTCAGAAGAATCTGGGGCCAAGCGGTGTGACGCTGGTGATTGTTCGCAAGGACCTTGTCGAAGCCGGCAACAAAAACCTGGCAACGATGCTGCAGTACAGGACGCATGCCGAGAACGAGTCCATGTACAATACGCCGCCGACGTTCGGCATCTATCTGATGATGCTCGTTTTCCGCTGGATCAAAGCCAACGGTGGACTTGCCGCCATGGAGACTCACAACAAGGCCAAGGCCGCGAAACTGTATGACTACCTGCAGACCAGCGGCCTGTTCAAGTCCGCCGCAAAGCCGGGCAGCGGATCCATGATGAACGTCACTTTCGTAACCGGTAACGAAGACAAGGACAACGCTTTTGTCAAAGCGGCCGAAGCGAAAGGCTTCAGCGGGCTCAAGGGGCACCGCAGTGTTGGTGGGATGCGAGCGAGTATCTACAATGCCTTTCCACCAGAAGGCGTGGATGCTTTGGTTCAATTCATGAAGGACTTCGAGGCTGCAGCGTGAGCGACGCCGGAAAAGACAAACCAGTCCCAAAGAAACCCACGACGGAGGAGCCGGTCTCGGACCGTTCCTCCGCCGACATTGGGATAGTGTGTACTCATAAAGGTGAAGTGAAGCCGTTTCTTAAGCGAGTCGACCGACAGCGAAGTTACACGGACAGGAAGATCACTGTTCGTGGCGGATTTCTCCGCGAAGTGACACGCATCGTGATTGCTGAAGCTGGCGAAGGCTTTGCCAATCACCGAGCGGCCACGGAACTGCTGATCAGGGAACACAAGCCGGCCTGGATTTTGTCCATCGGCTTCAGTTCTTCAATCTCTGATGACGTGAAGCCCGGCGATATTGTGCTGTCCAGCGAAATCAGCGACACACACGTCAATACTCTGCCTGTGAAATGCACGATCGCACCTCGCAAGCGAATCCACGTGGGTCGCCTGATTGTGTCCGATCATCATCCGATTACTCCAGCCGACAAAGCGGCGATCAAAGACCGCTTCCCCGGCCTGGCAGTTGATACCAGCAGTCTTGCTGTTGCACAGGTCTGCCAGGAACACAGCGTCCGGTTTCTTGCAATCCGTGTCGCTGTGGACTCGCCTGAAGAAGCGATTCCCGAGCAGGCTGCGTCCATGATTTTTCACCCGACCAGCCGAGCTCTCGGTTCGGCCCTGGGAAGCATGTTCAAGGGCCTGCGAAAAATGTCGGAGATGAATTCGTGGCGCGAACGTACCAATACCTCCGCCGGAAATCTCGACCAGTTCGTGACTGGTATCGTGGAACAAATCGCAGAGGCCATTGAACGACAACGTTTGTCATCCTGATGCGATTAGCGAAGGATCGCATTCATCGCGTGACGCAGAACGCGCTCTATCATGGCTGAAAATTGATCGAATCGAGATTCATCAGACCGCCGGCCTGTTGTGGGTGCACAAATCGGACAATCACATCGTGTCGGCCCTGCGTTTCCGGAAGGTCCACGACGCGATCATAAAACTGCTCCCACTGGCCGTTGACTTCGATCTCGGTGCTGGCCAGCAAAGGTCCATCCGGCGAATCCAGACGGATCTCAATCGATCCACCGGCACCGGCCGAGGCTATGCGAAGTCCCACGTGCCGCACGCGATCCATGGCAACGCTGGTGAATCGAAGATAGTTGCCGTGGCTGATGCCACCGATGAATTTTCCACCGCTGGCGTTGCCGGAACTCAAAACCTGGGAGCCTTGGATTTCCTCGGCACTTTCTGCTTCGACAAGCCGCGGTCGAAGGTAGACGACGGCCGTGGCATTCAGAGCCGGAATGCTGTCCGCGCCGCGATCCACATAATTCGCCTCAAGCTTGTAGTGTCCCGGCTTTCCGGCTTCGTCGGCAGAAACCGGGATCTCATTCATGAACCCCGGGAAGACGCGAACAAGACCGGTGGGTTCCAGACTGTAAATCCAGCCGACCATTTCACGAACTTCATCGACTGTATGATGCGAATGAGGAATCATGGGGACTTTTCCCCAAACGCCGGTCGAGCCCTTCATGACTCGCTGCACGGACGCTTCCAGAGCATCGTCTTTGCCACGGTACTTGTTCGCAATTTCCAACAGCGGCGGACCGACGCGTTTCTGATCGACAGCATGACAGTTGAAACAGTCGCTGCCTTTCATTCGACGCATTCCCATCGGCCCTTCGTCCGCCGATTCCGCAGTGCCATTTGCTGACGGCACCGGGCCGATCGCAAAGGCGGCATTCACAGAGACTCGACCGGGAGATTCCGGATCAATCTGCGGTGCATCGTTTTCATCAATCGCCTCATCGTCGTTGGTCCCGTCTTCGGCGTCGTGTACAATCAGCGAATAACGGATCGGCTGTTCGGGATCAAAGAAATCGCCAGGCAGCGGCTGGATGAATCGAATCGAAGGACGTTCGTTGCCAACAAGCACCGGCACCGCTGACGACTGACTGGCTCCGTTGGAATCTGTCACGACCAGTTCAATATTGAAGACGCCTGTTTTTTCAATGGTCACCTTGGGATCTGCTTCCGTGGACAACACAACGGGCGCCGCAGCAGGATCAGCCGCGTTGATCATTCGCCATTCGTACTTCAGAGTATCCGCGGCGTCCTTGTCGAACGACCCTTTGCTGGACAGAGCCACTTCCAGCGGCGGGCGTCCGATGTTGTTTTCTACCGAGGCCACAGCAACCGGTGGACGATTGCCGCGAATGTAGTCGATTCGAACGAGCCGTGCGTCGGCATTGACGCCCCATGTCTCACCATATTCCATCACATACATGGATCCTTCCGGACCAAAAGCTATGTCCACCGGCCGGACAAATTTATGATCGGGCATGAACGGTTCGATCGCCTTCACATCATGGTTTTCATCCAGATGAATGACTTTGATCCAGTGGCGAGTCCACTCGTAGATGAACAGGCAGTCGTCATAGCCGGCGGGAAATTTGACAGTCGAATCCAGCGCCGAATTGTAGTGATACACCGGACCGGCGCAGGCCGACCGACCGCCGGCGCCCAGCTCAGGGAATTTCTCCGACGCGCCGTAAGGATAGTAGACTAAAGCCGATGTCGGCACCGGCAGAATCTTTTCGCCCGTATTGTTCGGTGATTCATTCCGGGGCCCCTGGACATCATACAGCGGCCCCACAGAGTCAGTCGCGAAGTCCACATCGGCATACGGCTGATTGTCGGCGATGAAATAGGGCCAGCCAAAGTTTCCGGCTTTGCGAGCCTGATTGATTTCGTCATAGCCGCGCGGCCCTCGTTCGCCGTCGCCGTTCGCATCCGGACCAACTTCGCCCCAGTACACAAAGCCGGTCTCGGAATCGACCGTCATTCGCCACGGGTTGCGACAGCCCATCGCATAAATTTCCGGGCGTCCCTTGGATCCATCCTTCGGGAACAGGTTGCCCTCGGGAACCTCATACTTGCCTTCCGGGGTTGGCTTGATCCGCAGAATTTTCCCGTTGTAGCTGTTCGTGTTGGCCGACGACTTTTGAGCGTCCCAGGGGGCTCGATCAGGACGCTCGTCAATGGGTGCGTAGCCCTGTGAATCTCCGTGCGGATGCGTGTTGTCGCCCGTCGCAATGAACAGTTCGCCGCGTGGCCCAAAGTGCAGTGAGCCCGCATGATGGCAGCATTCCTTACGCTGCTCTTCGTAGGTCAGCAGAACCTTTTCCGACGCCATGTCCAGCTTGCCGTCGACCAGCGTAAAGCGACTGATATGCTGACCGGAAAAACTGGGCGGCGAATACTGAAGAAAGATCCACTGAGTGCTCGCGAAATTCGGGTCAAGTGCCAGACCGATCAGCCCGTTCTCCTGCTCTGTCGTGATTGTCAGTTCGCCAACGAGCGTAATTTGACGCGTGGTCGGATGAAGTGATTTTAGCTTTCCATTCAGCTCAATAAAAAAAATGGTCCGATCAGGAGCGACAGCAAGCTCCATCGGCTGAATCAAACCAGTCGCCAGCACAGTGGCTTCAAAACGACTGGAATCCACCGCTTCATCGTCACCGGACACGACATGGGAGTTCGCAAACAGGCAAATCGTAGTGGCAAAAAGTGCCCAGAGCTGAAAGGGACGCATGAAGAATCCGGGTGGGGAAAAAATTCGGTGGGAGTAAAAACAACATTACACTTTTAAAGCAACGCGCTGATCAGCACAAGGATTTTCTCCCCGCCTCAATCGCCCCCGAGTTCAACTTTTTGAAGTTGCGTGTTTCACATGATCACAACCCGACACGTCAGTGAGGGGTTGAATTCATGCGTTTGTGCGACCTGCGAACAAATCCCTCGCTGATGCGTCGGGTTAGGATAATTTCCTGACTTTTCGGCGTATTCGTCCCACGCAACTTCGATAATCGCAACTTCAAAAGTTCAACTTTGGGGTTCATACCGACTTGGCACTAAACGCTCCGCGAAAGAACGCTACTTTCGCGGAGCGAAAGGCGACAATTATTCATCGAACGGCACTAAAGCCTTTGCGCTACAGACCTGTCGCGCGAACATCCGCTCGCTACTTCTTTTCCTTCTCGCGGAAGTCGCCGGCCGTGACAACAAACAGTCGCTTTGGATCCAGATGCTTTCGCAGAGCTGCATTTACCTCTTCCACGGTCAACAGACTAATCCGCTCTTCCTGAGCAGCCACGTACTTCATGTCGCGGCCGATGAACGCGTAACTTTCCAGCATCTGAGCGATTGCCCGGTCCTCCGTGCGGTTCACCTGCTGCTCCTGCAAATATCCGGCCTTGGCAGCATCCAGTTCTTCCTGAGTAATTCCGTCCTTGATCAGCCGCTGCAGTTCGTCCTGAATGGCATCATGAACTTTTGCAGCATTCTCTGGATTCGAAATAGCAAACAGGAAAAACGTCGTCCGCTCATCCACGGCCGACGGCTGCAGACTCGACTGAATTGTATAGGACAAACCATCTTTCTGACGCACACGGTCACCCAAACGTGACGACAGTCCGCTGCTTCCCAGAATGAAATTGCCGATCGACAGCGCCGGATAATCCGGATGGCTGTCCCGCATCGGAATCGTCATCGCCGCGACGTACGCCGCGTTCGCCTTATCCGGCGTGATGATCTGCTGCATCTCGCCCTTTTCATTATTGACCGATTCTTTGGCCAGCCGTTCAAAGTTGACATCCGACGTCCAGCCCTTTGTGAATTCATCGACAGCCGGAATCACCAGTTCGGGATCAAAATCCCCAACTACCGTCAGCTCACCGACAGACGATGCCAGTAGTCGCGAGTACACGTTTTGAATGTCCTCAATCGTGATCGCCTGAACTTTCTCTGCTTCTTCTTTCGGTGAGGCCACATAGCGAGGATCGTCAGCCGGATACGGCGAAAGCTTCTGACTGACGGCCGTCATCGCCAACGTCACCGGGTCGGAGCTCTGTTGATTCAGGCCGGCAATCTGTTCCTCGCGAATGATCTCAAGCTCTTCCTTCGGGAACACAGGATGTCGCAGAACTTCTTCCACGATACGCAGCACAGGCACCAGATTTTCGCGGCTGGTCTGAACACTGACAGACAGAACTCCCGGAGTGCCGGAAACTCTCATCTGAGCCCGATAGTTGTTCAATTCATCACTGATCTGCTGACGCGTCATATTCTCCGAGCCGCGATTCAGCATCTGTGGCATCAGCTCGGCCGCGATAGAAAGCCCCGTCAACGACTCAACGCTGCCATATCGCAAATTGATTCGCAGCGTGACCATGGATCCGCGGGTCTTCTTTGGCAACAACGTTACCTTCATCCCGGAAGACAGTTCGGACCGCGCGAGACGCGCTTCAATCGCCAGCGGTGACGCATCAAATTCTTCGCCCTGCGCGATATCCGATCGTCCCTGATAATCGCCGATCATTTCCGCCAGATTCGGAGTTGTCGGAATGGTGGCTCGTTCGGCCGATTTTGTTGGTTCAAACAAACCGGCCGTCCGATTATTCCGAATCAGATACTCACTGGCCACTCGCGTCACATCTTCCGCAGTGACTTTTTCGAGTCGATCCCGATAAATGAAGAACAAACGCCAGTCGCCCTGAGCCGCCCAGTCGCTCAGTTCAATCGCCACAGATTGAGAATTCGCAACCTGCAACTCACGCTGCCGCAGCAGTTCCGAACGTGCTCGATCGATCTCTTCCGGAGTGAACGTTTTTTCTGTCGTACCTTCCGTCGATTCAATCAGATTCTGGAGGAGCGTTGGCCCATCCGTCCCCTGTGATGCTTCGGCCATGATCAACAGAACGCCCGGATCATGCAAAGCGAACGTCATCCCGAAGACGCCGGCGGCAATTCGTCGCTTCACGAGAGCTTCGTACAGACGCCCGGACGGCTCGCTGGTCATGACCGTTGACAGAACATCAACGGCCGCAAAATCCGGATGTCCGCCGGAGGGAATGTGATACAGCACGGCGCTCAGAGGAACATCGCCGACGCGTCGCAAAGTCACCATTCGCTCGCCGTCCTGCGCGGGCTCTTCGGTATAGGTGCTGTCAAGGACTCGCGTTGGTCGAGCCAGAGCGCCGAAATAGGTCTGAACATCCGCCAAGGCTTTTTTGGCATCAAACTTCCCGGCGATCACCAGCATCGCGTTATCAGGCTGATAAAACCGCTGATAAAACCGACGCAGATTGTCGACCGGAACGCGTTCAATGTCGGCTCGATTTCCGATCGTTGTCTGACCGTAATTGTGCCACTCAAACGCCGCCGCAGTGACTCGCTGCATGAGGACACGTTGAGGACTGTTTTCGCCGCGTTCAAATTCATTTCTAACGACCGTCATCTCGGACGCCAGATCTTCGGCCTTAATGAAGCTGTTGACCATGCGGTCGGCTTCGAGCTTAATGGCAAATTCCAGGTTCCCATCGCCGGCCGGCATTGTTTCGTAGTAGTTGGTTCGATCAAGCCAGGTGGTGCCGTTAAATTCCGCTCCGCGTTCCTGCAGAGCGCCGGGGATATTTGCGTGAGTCGGCGTGCCTTTGAAAACCATATGTTCAAGCAGGTGCGCCATCCCGGCTTCGCCATAACCTTCATGACGAGAACCCACGAAGACCGTCAGATTGACCGTCACCTTCGGACTGGAATTGTCCGGAAACAGCAGAACCTGAAGTCCGTTTTCAAGCTGGTACTCGGAGATCCCTTCGACGGTGCGAATCAGCGTGGGTTCGCCGTCAGCCGCACAGGCCTGACTGATTGTCGCGGCGATCGACAGAGTCGCAGCGATCCAGGAGATTGTTCCAGAAACATTCATTCCAGCGGTCCTTGAGTTTTGCATCGAAAGTTCACGGCGGAGTCCATCACCGTCAACAGAGCGAACAGCGAATACCGTCAACAGAGCGAAAAACGCTCCGGCAAAAGGCTGAGAAATGTTTTCTCAGCCTGCACTTCTCGCAAAGTTTGATCCTTCCGGACCGGCTTTTCAATCCAGTGCGGCATTCGGCTTCCGATGTTGGGGCACGAGGAGTGTCGGAAGTCGACAACTTTCAGGCGAACTGTTCTGTGCGGAGGCCCAAATTGATTTAAGAGAACGCAGTCTTCCGCGTATGATGTCAAGAATACGGCACGCGGTTCAGAGACTGCTCGCGGCTTAGAATGATCGTTTCCCTGTCATCCTGAACGCAGCAACGCGGAACAAGGAATTTTTCGGTTCGCGGCCCCGCGGGCGAGATTCTTCGCTCGTTGTCTTCGAATGGCAAATGTTTCACGCATTGCCGCGTGCGGTATCACACGTCGCCCCGTCTGGCCTGGTGATTTTTTGCAGCGAGTCTTCCATGCATCCTGATCGAGTCGGTCCATATCGTATTGATCGCAAGATCGGCGCCGGCGGAATGGGAAACGTGTACCTCGGAGTTCACGAGACGACTGGTCAGGAAGCGGCGATCAAAGTTCTGCCGGCTTCGATGGCACGCGAAGAAGGATTTGTGCAGCGATTTTCCCGAGAAATCGATGCCCTGCGGCAACTGTCCAATCGCCATATTGTGCAGCTGTTCCACGACGGTACGACCAGCGATGGTACCTTTTATTACGCCATGGAATACGTCAACGGGGTCACGTTGACGACGGAGATTACCGACCGCAAGCGAATCCCCTGGAAGGAAGTGATTGAGCTTTCGCTGCAAATTTCCGCCGCGTTGAAAGCGGCTCACGACGCAGGGATCATTCATCGGGACCTGAAGCCCAGCAATCTCATGCTGACTCGTGAAAAAGTGCTCAAGCTGACGGATTTCGGCGTCGCCAGTTTATTCGCGTCGACTCGCCTGACACGAACCGGAGGTGTGGTTGGTACCGCCGAGTACATGTCGCCCGAGCAGGCGCGCGGGCAGCGTGCCAGCCGGCGCAGTGATTTGTATTCGCTGGGCGCTGTCATGTACGTCATGCTGACCGGACGGCCTCCGTTTACCGGACCAAGTGCCAACGACATTCTGCAGAAGCATCAGTTCGGACAGTTTGACAAGCCCAGCCGCTACGTCCCCGAACTGCCTCGACTGCTGGAAGAACTTGTCTGCCAGTTGCTGGAGAAAGACCCCGCGAAAAGACTGCCCGATGCGCTGGTGGTCATGAGACGGCTTGAGCAAATTCGAACGCGTATGGAACTGCTGGAAAACACCGTTGAGTCCGAAACGCTGGAGCGACCGGCTCCCGGCATGACCGTGTCGTCCGGTGAGGCGGGGACGGATGAAGAGATGCATCATCCGGGGCCAGCCACAATGGTCCGCAATATGATTCGTGAAGACGTGAAGTCTTCCCTGTTAAAGTCGCCGGTGGCGAAATTCTTTGACAACACTTTTGTCCTGATCACACTGCTCGCGCTCATCATTGGATTCGGTGTCTGGATGAATCGGCGCAGCGTATCCGATCCGAAGGACCAACTGAATCACGCGCGAGGGGTACTGGAGAAAGATCCGAGCTACGCGTGGCTGCGAGCTCGAGATGAACTGCTTCAGCCGCTGCTTGAAGCGAAAGCCCTGCCGGAAAACGAAGACGAAATTCGGTTACTGATCGCTCAGGTAGAGCAGTATGATTTTTGCCGTGCGCTGCGAGCCGATCCGGACAGCAGCAAGGACGCAGCGACGGAGTTGCAGCGTCTGATCCGCCGAGCATTTGACACTTTCAGCAATGGCGATCCTGTTGCTGCAAAGGAACAACTGGAAGCGGTGCGGGACATTTCTTCAAGCGATTTGCGAAACCGTTATCTGAATCGGTTTCTGTCCGAGACCCTGGAGAAATGGGAAAAGGATCCGCTGACCACAGGCCGAATTCAGCTTCTCAAGGCTGTGCTTGACGAGGCGAGGATTCAGATCGAGGAAGGCAAAGACCTGCCAGCCGTCCGCAGGTCGCTTGAAGCATCGCTCCGACTGTATTCAGGAGATCGCGCCGTGGCAGAACAAGTCAGCCAGCTGAATGACCTGCTGAAACAGCTGCCCGAATAAAGCGTGGAAACGGGGTGTTGATTGAGTGAGCCGCACAGCGCTAGCTGCGGGTGAGTGTCATAAAAACACAACGAAAACACCCGCAGCTAGCGCCTCGCGGCTCACTCGCCCGCCGTCTTGCCGCTCACTTCTTATCAGACAGTGGTTTATCGAGCAATCCTTCCCTGCGATCCGACCGTTCAGCACAATCCGTCAATACAGCACAATCCGTCAATACAGCACAATCCGTCAATACAGCACAATCCGTCAATACAGCACAATGGCACGGCCCGGGCCTGCATGGCAGTCGCGGATTCGCCCGGCGGCAAAAAGAAAGTACGCGTCTTTCGGCACGCTGCCCACATTGTGCAGAAATTCGACGCCCACCATGTCGTGGCTCCCCAGAGCCCAGTAAGTCAGCAGAGCACGGCGAGGATCCACGCCACCCAGATCCGGAGCGTCGGTGGCAACACATCGAATCCCTTTCGACTGCAGATATTGAACCGCCTCCGGACCGGGAGAGATCCATCCCTCTGACTTACCGGACAGCGAATTCACCCAGACTCCCTTGTCATTCGGTGCGGCCCGAAAATGAGTGTCGAGATGGCCGGTGTGGAAGATTATAATCTGACCAGCGCGGAATTCTCCATTGAGCTTTTCGTCTGCCTTCAAAATTTCCACGGTGATCTCCGGTGACGCCGGCCACCGCGACGAATCGGTTGAGCCTGCCAGCGAACGCACATCGACGACTCGCGAGCGCCCGCAGGTCCAGTCGAGCGGAACCTGTTCTGTTGTTCTTGAACTGAAACCTCGTTTTCCGTAAGCCGCTTCATACTCCGCCAACCAGCCTCGCACGACCGGTGAATACTCCACACTGGTCCCTTCCGGTGGCAGTGCAAACGAAGGAGGAACGAGATGTGTACCGGCGGTGGCATCCATCAAATGGGTGTGATGCCAAAGATCAAGATCCGCAGAATAAAGAAAATCGACTTTCACATAGGCCTGACGATGTCGACCGGTCAACATCCCTGGATTCGTCACAGGAAGATTCATCGCGAGCGTCGGCGATAAATCAATGGCACGTTTGTTCCGTGCCGCATCAATCAGCCTGGCAGGCACATCGCCGCCCACGATCGCAAACGTTCGGGCTTCTGCGTACGGTCCGCCAGCGTGCCGTGGACTGAGCATACAATAAAAAGCGCCGGTCGAAGGAATCTGCCCTAGTTGGGTGGCCCCTTCCGTCCAGATCATTCCATGACGCAGGCCGGCATAATGAGTCGGTTCAGCGAGATTGGGCATGGGCCCCATGCTGGCACTGTCCGTGCCCAGCGTCATAACGCCCCGCGTGGCAAGGAACTCCATTGTCTCCGGGCCCGGATCGGGATAACCAGGAGCCAGGCGGTCCACGACGTCGGCGATGTACCGATGCCCGTCAGGAAACGGTCGGTAAAACCGATCCGAATAGTCACTGCGAAACAGGACCACATCGCCGAACTTCAGCCGTCGATGCTGCTTTTCAAAACGTTCAATGTGAGATGGCAGCACAAGCGGGCTGACACCATTCGGAGCCTGATCAAGAAGATCACGCACATCAATAATGCAAGCTTCGCCGCCAAACTGCCACGCTTCGATTTTGTCAGTGAATGCAAGTCCGAACGGACCCGACTTTTCACGATTCAGGTCAGGCCGAACCACAGAATGCGGAGGCACATCCATCTGAGTTCCGGTGTTCCCATCGATCAGCAGAATGTCAATGTTGTACGGGCTGTTCGGGCCAATGGTCTGTTCGTGAATCAGTTGAAATCGCGGAAACGGATGAGAAGGCCAAGTGGCCGGAAACTCCGGCGCGACCAGCAACGAGCAGTCGACGAACCGTGGCGTTCCTTCGTCCGCATAGACGCCGCCGCCCTGGAAGCCGCTCGCGCCAGACAGAACGATCAAGCCGAGCAGAGCAACAGCAAAACCGTTGCTGAAGAGACGCAATTGCCGGACCGAAAACCGCAGGACAGGAAACTGGTCTCGATGCATCTGGCAGCCTTTTGCAATAAAGTCTCGTCAGCACGGGCGCTGACAGAAGTGGAGTGCGAACAATCACATGCGGCTCAATATACACAGCATGGGGAAGCCATTGAATTGACGCCCAAAACTAAACCTCTGTGAAGAAATGTGGCTGCATACCGCGGGGCCATGTGGCAAACGCTGGGCCGCCAATGGTCAGTCCCTTGGCGGGTTTTTGATCTAGTGAGCCGCAAAGCGCTATAGCTGCGGGTGAGTGTCTTAAAACACAAGGAAAACACCCGCGGCTAGCGCCTCGCGGCTCAGGTTGTGACTAAATCAACACTCGCCTGGTATGCCTACAAAGTGCAGCATCCCCGTGATTATCCGTAATCTTCTGAATTGCACAAACCAGCGTCCCTGCTGTAATCTGATCGTCCATGAGAGATGCCCTTTCCTGAATTGTTAGTGTGAGAACCAGCATTCTCAGGCAGGACGCCTTTGGGGAAGAACGAAATCTCATGAAGACCACGAAGCCATACCGGAAGTGGATTTATCGAAGCGCCTATGCGATCTATCTGTTGATCATCGCGGGCGCCGCGTATCGTGGTATTCTATGGTACGTTTACTCGGTGCCGGCGACCGATTTGTCGAATCGCGTGGACGCTTGCCAGCTGCACTATCCTGAACTTTTTGCCCGAGGAATTCTTGACTCCCGCCGTTCCAGTGCGGAGCTGAATATCCTGCTCCTAGGGGCTTCCGTCGCTGAGCAAACGGGAAACATCCTGCAGTCAAAGCTTTCGAAAGCAGCAGGTCGTGGAGTGCGTGTCCACAATGCAGCGGTGTCTGCTCACACCACTCAGGACAGCCTGAACAAGTTGCAATGTCTTTTGGAGCGTGGAGTAGAATTTGACCGCATTATTATCTATCACGCAATTAATGATGTGCGAATGAACTGCGTGGCTGCCGAAGATTTCCGAGAGGACTATTCTCACTGCGCGTGGTATGCCGCATTTAATCGCAAGAAGCGAAGTGGCACGATGTCGATGCAGGATACAGTATCTGATTCCTGGGATCGTCTCATCGGGCTTGGCGAGCCCGACGCAGCTCATCTTGCATTCGGAGACGAGATCAAAACCGGACCGGCTTTTCGTTTGCACATGCAGCAAATGTTGAAAATCGCAGATGAGGCAAAGATCCCCGTTACGCTAATGACGTTCGCCACACATTTTGTGGACGGGTACACGAAAGAGGCCTTCGATGCAAAGATGCTGGGTTATGCAGATGGTCAATATGAGCTTGCCACTGAAGTTTGGGGGAAGTCAGAAAACGTCAGGAGAGGTGTTGCTGTTCATAATGATGTGATTCGCCAGCTTTCCTCCGAGCACAAGGGACTCATCTTCATCGATATGGCCCGTGAGATAACGAGCAGAGAGTGCTTTTCCGATGTCTGTCATCTGTCGCCAGCTGGACTCGAGCGGCTCACTGAGATTGTTGCACAGAATCTGCAGAACGCACTGCAATCGGATCTTCGAGGTGTTGCCAACCGACGCATTGACGCAGGAATCAACAAGGACACTCCATAAATTCCCGTCGGCGGTTCGCATAAAAGGTGTCAGGGACGAATGGCGTTGTCCACGGGAATTCACAGGATTTTTGAGATCGCCGCGATCGCCGCATGAAACATCCGCCTAGCCACCTTCATCAGTTTCAGAACCTTGGGACGCCGTTTGTTTTCCCGAGGTTCAACGCGGTCTGGACGCTGACCGATGACGGCGCACGTGCCCTGCTGTTGCGCTGAGACTGCCATCGCTTCGCTGACGCCGACGCATGCGCAGAGCAACCAGTTCGTCGCCAGCAACTGATGAGTTTCTGTGAAGCTCATGCTGCGAATCTCGCGACCAGCAGCGTATCCACTTTGCA
>Ga0209390_10002419_pt1 | contig 32798 bp, 19 predicted proteins | sample BON01_FD_187212 | JGI IMG/M metagenome (GOLD analysis project Ga0209390, IMG submission 187212) | Freshwater microbial communities from Lake Bonney liftoff mats and glacier meltwater in Antarctica - BON-01 (SPAdes) (version 2) | ecosystem: Environmental > Aquatic > Freshwater > Ice > Glacier...
GGTCTGAGGATGTGACCATAATTTATGGAAAAGATGCCTATAGTTTCCATGCAAGCCTAGATTCAGTCAAACAGCTTCAGCAGTTAGAATCTTTGACATACGATATTTATGAGGAGAAGGAAATTACACAGACTGGTGCAGAGCCGGCACAATTGGACAAGCCAGGCACTATTGACGGAAAAAAGCTAGGTAAAGTAGCTGCACCAGATAAGTTAAAATGGAATGTGCTTGTGCCTATTCAGACCACAGAATTAAAAGCCTTAGCTGACGCAGCCATGGTCCTGTCGAGACTGAAAAGGATTAGTGGGGAAGTCAGTTTCAGAGGTATGACAGAGCTTATACTTGGCAGTTTGATAAGTCTTGAAGGCTTTGGGAAACTTTTCAATGGATTAGCCTATGTCACAGGAGTGGAGCACCGAGTAGAAAATGGTGAATTTATTACTAAAGTAACTTTTGGGTTGAAGGATGAATGGTTGAAATCTTCCAATGGTTCTGATTTTCAACTCATACCACCTATATCAGGGCTTCACGTGGGAATAGTAAAAAAAGTAGATGCAGATCCCGATAAAAAAAATCGAATTCAAGTCATGATTCCTTCTTTGAAGAATTCGGGTAGCGGGCTCTGGGCTATGCTAGGTCACTTCTATGCCAATAAAAGTGCTGGAAGTTTTTTTATCCCAGAGTTAAACTCAGAAGTTATTATTGGCTTTATCGATAACGATCCCAGATTTCCGGTAGTTTTGGGCTCGTTATACAGTAAAAACAATACACCGAAAGAAGCTTTCACCGAAGAAAATAATATCAAGGCTATTGTTACAAAAGCAGGAATTAGGCTGGAATTTGACGACAAAGACAAAGTATTTACAATTCTGACTCCCGGAAAAAATACACTCATAATCTCGGATAAGTCCAAAGGAGTCAAAATCGAAGATCAGAATGGTAATGTAATAAACACTGATGCGAGTGGAATAAGTATCACTTCCGAAAAAGATATTAAACTGACCGCATCAGGAAATTTAGAACTGAAGGGTAGTAAAGGCATTGTAATAAGCTCCTCTTCAGGCGATACGAAAGTTGATGGAAAAAACGTAAACCTAAAAGCCAATGCAAAGGTAGTGTTGGATGGCAGTTCCGGAGCAGATATAAAATCCTCCGCAACAGTCAACATCAAAGGGTCAATGGTTAACATAAACTGAAGTAAAAATGGAGAATCCAGACTCAGGCATATTCTTTATACACAAGTACGATATGCAAGATGATGCAGGCACGCGGTTAGAAATTCCGGTTTTAGGCTCGGCTAGTTCTATGTTCGGGGTGTTTAAAATGAGTGTGGTAGTGCAGTATGATCCCACCAAATGCTGTAATATGACTCTTGCTCTGCTAGGTATGGTCCCCTTTTCCATGGCCAAACCGATTCAGAAAATTATATCAAAATTGAAATTTGCAGTGAAGCTTAATACAAGTACAAATCACAACGGAGGGCAGAGGACCAGTCCCCAAAGGCACTCCACATATAAAAATTGGTTAGAATGAAAGCTGAAGAAAAAAGTTTTTTGGGACGAGGATGGGCCTTTCCAGTCACCTTTGACAAGGCACTTGGTAAAGTGAATATGGTAAGTGATGAAGTAGATATCAAACAAAGTCTTCAAATCTACTTGAAAACCAATCGAGGGGAAAGATTGCTCAGGTTAAACTATGGATCAATTTTACAGGAACACGTTTTTGATATGGCTGGTGCAGCTAATTTAAATTATTTGTGTGAACGACTGAAAAATGATCTTCGAATATATGAGCCAAGAATAATTGTAAATCACGTAGAAGCCGACGATTCCAATGTGTATGACGGAGTTGTTAAGTTCAGGATTGAATATGAAATACAGGCTACAAATATTAGGGACAATATTGTTTATCCCTTTTACATTTTGGAAGGAACTAATATACCTACTTGATTATCTTGAAAAAATCTAGCGAGTATATTGTTGAAAAGATCAAATCCAGAAAGTTAAATCCATTGGACACAAGGTACTTTCTGCCCGATGAGCGTTCGTTGAGTGATTTTCTGAAATTTATCAACAGGCTCTCCCGGTCGGTAAATTTCTATGGTGGAAATATGGAGAAAAATGGGGACTGGTACGATTTTTTTATCTCAGATGAACTATTTTTACTAGCGGAAATTGAGAGTTTTGATTTAAAATTAATAGAGAAAGAGAAGACAGAAATCCTACTTAAGTTTGAAAACACAGACAATACTGATGAAAAAGGAGCTTTAATTCACTCGCTTTTTAATCGAATAAAACTGATGCTACAGACTATTAATGGATGGTATGTTTTTTCTTCAAAATATAATAAGCAAAGGAATAGCAGCGCACTTGAAAAGGAGTTAGTCTCTGCCATATCCTATAGGTGTAAGGAAGTATGTATTCAATTAAGACTCATATCAAGCGAACTTGAGGGGTATGACAGTCAATTGAAATTAGATGTTAAAGATCTTCCTACAGGGAAATTATGGGAAGTTCCTAGAAATACTCCTGATCCAGATGATTTGGGGCCTGATATTTTAGAATTAGATTACCTTCTGAAGCAGCTCCTGCTTTTGCATCGGCCGGTTTACAAAACATTGCTTAACCTCAGGGAAAGGTCAAGGATGCTGTTTAATGATAATTTACAAAATAAAGAGGATCACGAACCTCATATTGGGCTGATTTTGTCATTTTTCCAACTATTTAAAAAACTTCAGGATGAGCTAAATACTGTTCCGGACAGACTTTTGACCTATTACTATGAACAAATTCTTGGTCAAAGTCAACGACAGCAGATTCCAGATTCAGTATATTGTTATTTGACAATTGATCAGCAAAAACAAGAAATCGAAATACCTGAAAATACTAAAATCATAGCAGGTCAAAATGTTGAAGGAGAAGATATTGTCTATGCGCTAACGGATTCCGTGAAGGTTTCTAATATTAAACTAGGTGATGTGTTTACGTTGTTCGTTTCTCGGAACAAATTGATTGATCCTGGTTCCGTGTTCCAAACTGTGAATGGAATCTACTCTCAGAAAATCGATCCTAGCAAAAGATTTCCTTCCTTTTTAGCACTTGGAGAGGAGCAGCGCTTTCTGAGCGAAGATTCTAAAACGATGCAGGAAGTGGGTCTTGGTTTTGCTGTCTCTTCCCCAACTTTAAAATTAAAGGGAGGCAAACGGAAAGTAGAAATAGCCTTTGTTTTCTTGAATGAAAGCTTCCAGTATTTCTTGGCTATGTTGCTTTCTGTGGCGAAAAACAAAAAACAGCTACCAGAAGAAATTTTCCATCAGCTGTTTTCCGGCTCAATGATATTAGAATATACTACTAATTTGGGTTGGTGCATTATTGACAGTTTTGAAGTAATACCTCCGCAAGATTGGAATGAAAATGGTTTCAAAATTGATTTTACGCTAGGTCCATCAATGCCAGAATTCACAGCTTACCAAGAGGGAATTCATAAGGATAATATGGGAATTGATCAGCCTACGTTAAAAATTAGGCTGAAAAATCAAAATGTCTTTCACCCTTATTCTTTTTTGCAGTTTTTAGAACTTGAACAAATAAAAATTTCTGTAGCTGTAGAGCAGTTAAAAAGCTTGTCGCTACACAGCAATTTTGGTCAGTTGGATCAGAGTATCCCATTCGATTTACTTGGGCCCACACCTAAAGTAGGGAGTTATTTACTTATAGGGAATGATGAGATTTTTTCAAAGGACTTAGATGAATTAAAAATTGGGTGGACATATTTTGGATTACCCGTTGGGGTAGATATAGAGACTTATTTTAAGGGCTATCCTTACGGAATAAAGAACGATAGCTTTAAGGTCAAATTTCAAGCGCTTTCTGACTTCCGGTATGTGCCCAATGATTTAAAAAACAATAATTTAGTTAATTTATTTGAAGATCATAATGGGAAGATTCTCAAAGAGCGTTTCATTCATGAAATAGATTTAAAGGATCTGGATATCTTACCTGATTATAAACTTGAATTTGATGATGTTGGCGATTCACCGCAGAATCAAAAGACCGGATTTATAAAAATGGAGTTGGTTACGCCGGTTATTGGTTTTGGATTTGATGTGTATTCAGATGTTTATAGTAAAAGTATGACCAAGGCAGCCAATAAGCAGATTCAAAAGCCTAAGTCTGGTTTTTCATTCGAAGTTCCAAATGAACCGTTTTCACCCATGGCCACGGATATATTCATAGACTATAAATCATCGTCAGAGATAAATTTTTTAGGTACAAAATCCTATGTAAATCAAACCGAAAAGGCAGAAAATTTCATCCAAATTCACCCCTTTGGCAAAAAATTTGTTTTGAGGAACGGATTTGTTTTTAACAATCGACTCTTACCATATCTAGAACTTCAGGGATCTATGTTCATCGGTATCAAAGCGGATAAATTTCCCAGCGAATTCAGCATCTTATTCCAAATAGAGAGAAATGAAGATTGGACTCACGGTGATGCTCCTAGCTTAGATTGGTTTTATCTCTCTTCTGACGAGTGGAGGCCGTTTAAAACAGAGGATCTGCTGTTTGACGGTACTTATGGATTGACCCGATCTGGGATTATTTCATTTAGGAGTCCAAAAGATATTAATAAGAACAATCAAGTCATGTCCAGTTCCTGCTATTGGATCTGTTGCAGCACTTTAAATAATGCAGAAATGGCTAGCAGAGTTTCGGGAATTTTCTTGAACGCCCTTTCTGCAACAGCCGTACTGAAAGAAGGAATAATCCACAAGCCAGTATTACCTGCATTCAGTGTGCAATCCTTCGAATATAATCTTCCTGGAGTGCTTGATCTAATACAGCCGATTCCCTCTTCAGGTGGCAGATCCTCAGAGGATAAGATCCCTTTTTATCATCGAGTCAGTCAAAGTCTCAAACATAAATATAGAGCGGTTACCACTTGGGATATTGAGAAAATGCTTCTCAATGAATTTAGCTGGTTGGGCTTCGTTAAAGTTTTTGGGAATTTTGGGTATGAAAATTTCATCGATTTTGGGACAGTAAGAATAGTGGGAATCCCTGTGATCGAGGATAAGAGCAACTTTTATCAGCCAAAATTAAATCCCGGACAAATCAAAGAAATGGAGTTTTTTCTAAATGAAATTACCAATCCATTCATGCAATTTAAAATCCTAAATCCTCAATATGAGTACCTTTTGATTAAAGGTGAGATTAGACTTAATTCGGAGAATACTGGGCTTGTATTTAAGAAGCTGTATCGGGATATACTTGAGTCAATATGCCCTTGGTTCTATCATGATTTGTCCGACGCTTTTGTAAATCGGGAAACTAAGAAGTCTGAAATCTTCAATTTGATTACAAATAGTCCGTATGTGAAGTCACTGACTGGCTTTTCCTTGGCTCACATGTATAAAAATGATCAAGGTGATTTTATTTTTTCTGATGGGGCACTTTTAGATGATGGTATGGATACATTGATTGTAGGTAAACCATGGTCAATTTTAGTCCCATATCCGCTAAAAAATCTAGCACTAGTTAAAGAAGATAATTATAGTCCTGCAGAACCTTTTGACTTGGAGGATTTGATTTTAGGTGAAAATCTGATCGTTTCCTCAGAAAATAACGGGAGTTGGTCAGGAACGATACTTGGGGAAGAGAAAAGTAAAACTAAAGACGAAGAAGTATATCATTTCACCTTCAGAATTTAAGAATGGCTTTATTAAACAGACAATCACTCATCAATTATTTTAAGAAGGGCAGTGCACCCTCTGAAAAGCATTTTGCTGATCTAATTGAATCTACAGTAAATATTGTCGATGATGGTATTTCCCGAGAAGGGGAAAACGGATTTAAGATTACCCCTGTAGGTAAGTCCAATAGGCTGATTTCATTTTATAAAAATTTCAAGCAGCTCAAACCTGAATGGAGCTTCAACCTTGACAAAGAAGGAATAAGTGGACTCATAGTTCAACAAGAGGATAATTCACCTGTTTTGGTTCTCAAAAATGGAGGAAATATCGGAGTTGGAGTAGAAAATCCAAAATCCAAACTTGATGTAGACGGATATGTCACCACTAAGGGAGTAATTGGCTCATTTCTAAACGGTCAAGTACCCGGCGATGGGAAATGGCATACTGTAATAGAAAATATTACGGAGCCATGTGCCTTTGAGGTGGTACTTAGAATTAATGGATCAAAAGGAAGTGGCCGCTATGCATTGGCGCATGCGATTACGCTGAATACTTATGGGGGTAAGTCATCCACCCGTGGAATTACTAAGACACGAGCACACTATGGGAGTTTTTTTAATAGGCTCAGATTCCGCTGGTCCGGTACTATGTACGACTATGCCCTGCAGGTGAAAACTGCACGTCATTACGGGTTAGATCCAACAACGGGCGAACCATTTCTAATCCATTTCTCCGTCAGTAATCTTTTGCCTTTTTAAGGTTTAAACTTCCTAAATAATATAGTGCTGTGAGTAATTTTATTTCAAGTGATTTTTCTAAGAAATCAATATTAAGGTATGATCTTCTTTTTGAGGAGGGCTTGAAGTTTGCACAGCATTATTCAGGCAAAATTTGGACAGACTACAACTACCATGATCCGGGCGTTACATTTTTAGAGTATTTGTGCTATGCCTTGACAGATTTGGGGTATAGAACAGATTTCCCTATTGAGGATATATTTTTGTTTGGTTCAGATGATTTCGATTCAACCAATAAAAACTTGTTATTTGGTCCTGCAGTGGTATTTAATACCAATCCAGTCACGGTAAATGATTACCGCAAACTCATCATCGATAGGGTCAAGAGCGTAGCAAATGCTTGGGTCATTCCTATCTCAGATAATAAAATGGGTGTAAGAGGTCTATTCGAAATATTTGTAGAATGTAGTGAGGACCTGAGTGCTATCGAACTCAGTTTCTTGAAACGGGAAGTGTCCGCCGTATTCCATGCTCATAGATTAATTGGGCACGATTTGGAAGAAGTTTTTATCCTCAAAAAAGTATATCTGAGTATCAAAGCCGATGTGACTATTGAATCAGATGCATTGGGTGAGCTAGTTATGGCTAAGATCTATACGGACTTGGATAAGTATATAACTCCCCAAGTGGAGATTCATGATCCTATGAAATTATGGAAAGAAGGAGGTTTGAATCCTGAGCAGGTATTTACTGGACCATTACCCAAATATGGATTTATTTTTGAAAAAAATCTAACACTAAAAGTTGAGGCAATATACTTGTCAAGGATAAAAGAATTTATTTTTGGCGTTGAAGGCGTGAAAGAAATTCGAAACTTACAGCTTTTTAAAAATGGGCTGCCTGTTTTTGATACTTTCGTATATTTCTCGAAATCGGAATTCCCAAAAATTCAATATTTGGATGAGGTCACCGAATCATTTCAATCTCAGCTTAGGCTATTTAAAAATAATTTCCAGTATGAAATAGATCCTGTTATTACCAAGCAGCTTATCGCTTCTGAGGTATTGTCCAGTAGTAAATTTTATCATGAGGAACTTAGCTACGATGAAAAACTACCCGAAGGAAGATTTTCACTTGAGGCACTTCAGAAACATTATCCCATTCATAATGAACTGCCTGAATTCTTCGGGCTTGGAAAAAATGGTATCTCTGGCAATGATACTAAAGAAACACAAGCTTCCGTCCAGCAGCTAGGTGCTTATCTCTACTTTTTTGAGCAAATGATGGCTTCTTACCTTTCTCAGCTTTCGGGTCTGAGAAGTTTGTTTTCAGTAGACAAGATCAATACAACCTATTTCAACCAAGTTCCAACTGATATTCCAAATTTGGATTCCATATTAGATGGTTTGGAGGATTTTCAGGATAAATTGGATGACTGTTCGAGACATAACGACGATTTCATTGATCGTCGCAATAGGCTACTAAATCACCTTTTGGCCAGGTTTGGCGAACGTTTAGATGAGGGTAGCTTGAAAACAATGAGTGGGGGGAATTCATTAGATTTAGGCAAGGAGATAGAATTAGATTTGATTCAGGCTAAAATTAATTTTTTAAATTCCATTGTTGAACTTGGAAAAAATAAAGGTAAAGCATTTGACATAAGATCAGAATTTTTCTGGGATACCGATAATGTTGCCGGACTGGAGAAAAGATTAGCGCTTTCGTTGAATTTTAAAAATCACACAAGAAGACATCTTTCTACACCACTGCTACAAATTTTCGACTTGTCTTCAACCACAACAGATCCAAAATCCTGGGAGCTAAAAACCATTAATACTGATAAGACAGAAGTTAGGTCTTATAAATTAGCAAGGGATCAGTACGAAAATCAAGCGTTGCATTTTTATGGAACCGGGATTGGTTTCATTCGTGAACTTTTTGAGTTATTGACCAATGAGAAATCTATTAATTGTGTAACATCTTCTGATGATGAGAGTCATTTTTTACTAATGCAACAAAGAGAATCCGAGTATCCCTTTGTCTTGTTTGAATCGGTCAGTTTACAAGACTGCTTGGATGTCAAATCTCGAGTTATGAATAGGTTTCGTGTGTTAGATCAAGAGACTGAAGGGTTTCACATGATCGAGCATATTTTACTCAGACCCTTGGAGCAAGTCTCGTTCATATTTTCATTCTTAGATAATGACGGTGAGGTTTTTCTAGAGGGGATTTTTTCTGGTGAAATAAATAAGCAGAAATCATTGAGCGAAGACTTAATCGTATATGGTCTTGCGGTAGATAACTACAGCATTATAGAAGACGATACCTCAAAAACCTATCAGGTTTTTCTTTATAATTCGGATAATGAGCCTGTGGCAAAGCTTACTAAAGAATATAGTTCTAAACCACTTGCAAAAGAAAGTATCGACATGTCTATTGACTACTTCAAGAGAATAGAGTCCAAAGAAGTGGAATTGGAAACAGTCTTAGAAATAAATAATGCCGCAGGTATTAGCAAAGGTTTTTCATCTGATTTCCAATTTTCCGATACATTGAGCTTTCTGCTACCTGATTGGCCCAGTCGATTCCAAAAAAGTGACTTTGTTAAATATTTTAAAAACTTGATTTCAGAAAATATATTAGCTCACCATGCAGTAAATATTTATTTCCTTAATTTGATTGAAATCTCTCGATTTGAAAAATTATATCATGAATGGCTGTCGTTGAAATCTGAAGATAATTCTGATGACCTTAAGAAAATCGATAGGTTGTCTTTGCAAATCATTCAACTAATGAATAGTTTTCAAAGACTAGCTTAGGTTCTATGGCGATAGGTGACAACTTAATAGAAAAAATGGAATTCCAGATCCAGATTAATCAGGATTCTGATTTTGATCTTCTGGCCAATGGAATTCCTGATATCGTTTCTGAACATTTGGAAACTTTCATTAATGACTCTATCGAAGAACTTGACTTAGGCAATCAGTTTTTCATACTGGAAAAGCTTGAAATTGATCTTGGAGTGCTAGATATAGCCAACTTTAAGAGTGACTTAATAGATAAATTCAAGCGTCATTTTTTTTTTGAAATAAAAAAGCAACTAAATAAAAATTCGCTTGTCAAAATCCCGGATGAAGAATTAACGTTTTCAGTTTTCAAGCTTTTTATTCAAAAAGGGGGAAGGCCTTGGTGGTTGAATAATCAAGTAAAGCACTTTGGGGAATTTGCCGAAAAGGCGTTTATACTTAAGCCTCAAGAATTTATTAGCCTGTGTAAAACTTTCATGAAATATCCTGTCTATCGAAAGCGGATGATTGAAAATCTACCTGAGGATCTGCTTGTCCGTGTGCTCATAGATGACAAAAAACTGGGTAAGATTGATTCATCAAAAACTATCTATGCTATTAAAGGGATTTTAAAGCAAAAATATAGGTACTGGAACGAATCCAAACTTTCTAGTGCATTTAAAGATATCGTACTTCAGCTTTTTCTTTATCCTAACAGGATCGACCAACTCTGGAAATTGAATCTCGCCATTGAAGAAGCGATTCAAAACAATCATCCTGAGATCGTGATTTCGGACCCCTTGAAGAATAGATTGCTCAGAACTAATCCCATTTTTACCAATTCGGCTACTAGGGATTTAACCTGGATTGAAACACCTGATAGGTTTTCTATTAATGCTAATGACCATATACTGATTCAAGGTTTTCAGTTCTATTTAGAAAATGGATATACAAGACTTGGAAATATTGATCACCACTATAGATTTAAAGATATAAACACGCTCTTTAGATACTTGATTTCCAATCAATTGGATGATATTTTCGATCTATTACTACTACTTGGAAGAAGTAATATCATCAAAAAAAGATTTTTGGAAAGTATCTCTCAAGAGCTCATCGATGAATTTTTTGCATTGGTAGCACCGGCAAAGAGAAAATTATTGAATTGGGTGACTGAAATATTTCAAAAAGTCCAAGAGGAATATCAGCCAATCAATCAGACTTTTATTATTGTCAAAAAATCTATCAATGAGATCACTTTTGAGCTTTTTCTGAATAAAAAGCTCACTTCCGTCACTGATGAAAATTATTTAAGATTTTTATTCAAACAGACTGCGAGAAAGTTTGGTATAAACTACAGGGATCTACTCTTTCTCACCATCAAGTCACTCGGAAAAAGGAATAGTAAAACTAGTTCTTTCATGCTTGCTCAAATTTTGACAGCTATCTATACCAAAGATATTTTGAGAGGCAAACGATACTTTACAATCGATCAAGCTACTTTCGGAATGGATGAGCCTGAGGTGCATGCTGGGATGGCTGACTACCGAAGTAAAGATTTTGTTTATGATTTATTCTTGGATTTGTATCGGCAAACGCGGCGAGGCAGTGAAACCAAAATAGGGAGTTGGTTAAAAACCAAACTAGCGCCGATGTCTATAGCCAATGCCTCGGATCTGTTGGTTCTTTGGGAGACGCTTGCAGTCAAATTCGAGCTTAACCCCGAGCAATTACTGCTGCCAGTGTTAGTTGATAAACACAGGAATCCATCGATCAAGCTATCGACTCAGTCCTTTAATTTCTTTAAGAATAAGTACAAACTCAGTGGTATTTATGCTCGGAAAAAGCCCGACGAATTTCGCCTGATTCAAACACTGCACGAGAATAAAAAAAGGCTTTCTTATAAGGTTATAAAAGGGATTCTGATGAATTTGAAGCCTATTGAACATGTTGAAAAGTTAGATTTTCAATTGATATCAAGCTTAATTCACTCGGGAGATACTCCGGTATTACCTATCTATCTCAATTGGCTGAGCAAAATTCTATTGGACAAAAATCTGGAATCCAAAAAAAGGACGGTTTACAACTGGTTTTTACAGCAGTTATTGATAGTTCCTAAAAGAGATCTTACCCTTTTGCATCTTCAGAAGAAAACATTAAGGTTCTTGCAAGTTGATGAGGGGCTGGTGAATGGGGAGGATTATACATACCGAAAAAGTCTATCTACAATTGAGAAAAATAAGCAGGGTAAAGCCTTTCATGTGGGAGTACAGAAAAGGCTAATTGGGATCTATCCGCAGCAATCCACGGAAGCTTTTTTTAGAATTGTTGAGATAATAGGGAGAGCTGAAATGCTCGGGATTTTTCCTGATTCCCAAAAGTATGGAGATAAGATTCTGTTTCAGATATTGACCTCGAAATATGAATCTCAATTTTTTAGCTTATTAAAAAAGCATCAATTCAATAGGGAACTTCGAGATCACATTCTTATCCAAGCCCCCGGTTGGCTTAAAAAAGACCTTACTGATTTTATTAATAAACCTTTTTCAGGTTCATGGAATTCAACGGTAACTTCGATAAGGGAATACATCGAAAAAACCAATTGGATGAGATTAAAAGGACTATACCTCAGCAATTTTATCGAAAAAGTCCTGTGGGATGAGATTTTTGAAGCTACCAAATTCATATTTAAGGATTTATTGGCGCTGGTCATGCAGCAAGCTTATGTAGAAGAGCTGGTTACCAATCAGTTTTGGAATGATTATAATCAATTCAAGATACTGGCTGGTACACTTGGGCCATCAGGCAAATCTTCCCGTGTCAACCAAATAGCTGAACTTGATGGGTCAGAATTTCTGTCTTATGTCGATGCCTTGAGTAAGCAGCAACTAAGCGATGGTTCCTTAAAACAAATTCTGGAAAGTATACTGCTCGATTTCAATTTTCCGGTAGGACACTCTTTCGAAGAATATCAAGTTGATGAGTTCAAGCCCTACATCAATAAGCTGATAAACAGTGATAAGAAAGTACTTATTGATACATTAAGTAGGGTTGAATCACCACTATTTTTGCAGCGCTTTTTAGCACTCTTAGATGAAGGTACCTTGAGATTTTTAATTAGAGAAAATCAAAAGCGACTTGGATTTTCCTTACCTCTAAAAAAGATTGAAGCTATTTTTTCGTTTTATAAAATAAAGGATAAGATCAAAATCAACAACTTCTACACTGCTTGGATCGGTGAGCTATATTTCGAAATTCGTAATACTAGCAACCTCAGCGCTGTCTATGCTCGGATATTTCGAGTTTTGGAGGCAGAGGAACTTTTGACACTTACCACCCTTTATTCCCGAGATGACTGGAAACCACTTTTTAAGATTCTTAATTTGGAAGGAAAAGATCAAGTATTGTTTTTCCAGGAACTTGGTTGGTGGAGCAGAAGCAAAACTAGTTCTTGGTCTAGTGATTCCACTGAGCAAATCTTGGGAGTACCACTCACGGAAACAAATTTTAAGTCCTACATCAGTGACTTATCCCGTATGGATAAAAGAGTCGTAGGAGAACTGCTGGGCAGGGTTGAATCTCCTGGTCTAGGCCAGCGCCTGTTGAATCTTTTGGATAAAAATATGCTTCGGTCTTTGATTCAGACACAGCACGATATACTTGGATTGCCCACGCTCTTGAAGCAGATCGATGCTGTATTTTCAATACATAATATTAGGAATAATACCCAACTAATGGATTTTTTTACTTCTTGGGCTGGGGTATTGTATTTTTCAAATTTGGGCAAAATGAGTCGCATAGCCGTGTATGGCCGTGTGTTTAGAATCATGGTAGCGGAAGGGATACTGGGAAAGGGTGTCTTTAATTCAGGGATTGATCAAAAAAACATTCTGGATATTCTTCAACTGAACGGGATGGAAGAAGTGTTGTTTTTGGAGGAGTTTGGGTGGCGAAATAAGGATAAAAAAAATACTCAGCCGGATGGATCCACTGAGCAAATCTTGGGAGTACCACTCACGGAAACAAATTTTAAGTCCTACATCAGTGACTTATCCCGTATGGATAAAAGAGTCGTAGGAGAACTGCTGGGCAGGGTTGAATCTCCTGGTCTAGGCCAGCGCCTGTTGAATCTTTTGGATAAAAATATGCTTCGGTCTTTGATTCAGACACAGCACGATATACTTGGATTGCCCACGCTCTTGAAGCAGATCGATGCTGTATTTTCAATACATAATATTAGGAATAATACCCAACTAATGGATTTTTTTACTTCTTGGGCTGGGGTATTGTATTTTTCAAATTTGGGCAAAATGAGTCGCATAGCCGTGTATGGCCGTGTGTTTAGAATCATGGTAGCGGAAGGGATACTGGGAAAGGGTGTCTTTAATTCAGGGATTGATCAAAAAAACATTCTGGATATTCTTCAATTGGATAGAGCGGAAGAAGTGCTGTTTTTGGAGGAGTTTGGTGGGTATCGGAATGGTCAGGAACCAGAAGAAGTGCTTGAACGAACTAAGAATAATACTAATGACTTTATAGATGGCAAGAGTACAATTGAACTGATCTACTACCCAAATAAGTTCTCTTTCAAGCAATACACATTACTCATTGAATACTTATTTGAAGAGGGATTTTTAAATTATTCACACCGGCCTTACATCCAGGATTGGGTGAAGTTTTCAGCTCACTATCAATCGAAAAAATACCTTCAGATAGTATTACAACTCTATTTACTAAAGAATTTGAAAGCTATATCCAATGGAAGTAGTGTTAAGACACTACTATTGTGTGCCTTCTTAGAAAGACTGAATGGTGATGTAACTGGACTAAATCTATTCTTTTCCCGCCTGTCTTATATGCCTTCGCTGATAAAGGGAATACCCTTGCTAGTCATAAAAGGAATGAAATCGGCGGATTTGAAAAACTGGAAGAAAGTTTGGTCAGATGTCAATGTGAAGTTTGCCATTGACCCTGAGCCGAAAGAGTTTCAGGAACTGATCCTCAATTTGTTCTTGAACTTCGGAAAATCATTTTTAGAGAATCAACCAACTCTCCGAAACCAGATTCCTCTTGTATCGAAGCTAATATGCGAGGCACCGTTAAGTGAGCTGTTTATGCGGCGGATTCATCCCGAATTGTTTATTGAGTTCTTCAAGATAAAACCTGCCAAGGAAATTCATACTTATTTTTTGCAGGGAAAAGATCCTTATTTGAAGGCATTAGTAGGTAAAGAATTTCTAACAACTTGGTTTGAAGAGTTTTTCAAGAACTCAAATGAAATTCAACATGCCAAGTTTCTAGGCTTGTTTCACAAGAGCTTCTATTCGAATGTCTACACCAATACGCAACGAAACTTGGATACTTTTCTTAGCGGCTTTTTCCGCCTTAAAGAAGCTCAGAAATCATTCCGGAATGTGATTGAGAAAAAACCAGAGGAGATGGCCCTTTTTTATCAGGCCTATCCAGCACTTTTTGGAAGTGTAAGATCCGGAACTGGAGCAAGTGTGATGGTATTATCGTCATTAGAGATTTTTCAATTGTTTTTGGAAGGAGGTCTGCTACCCAAAGGGATTTCTGGCATTCAGCAATTGGCTGAGGAACTGACAGATCTCAATGGGAATGACCTGAAGAAACTGAGGATAGTAATTCATGCAGGTCTCCAGTCAGAAAAAGGGAAGCAGAACTTCTGTAAATTGGCTAATTATCTTGATGAAATATGGTTTTTAAAATTGATCTATCAAGATCTTCCAGGGGACTTGGATGTGCTGACCACATATATCCGCAAGAATACCCAACAGGATTTTTTTCTAGATCTACGTGTGAGCAAAAAGCTGGACAGATTAATTTTTATTGTGTCACGTTGGTCTATAACGAGTGTTTTAGTGAAAAATTCCTCTGGAATTCTTTTAGATATGGTCGAAAAATGGATGGACTTGGTTGATCATGATGTGATAATGCAAGTTTTTTCGTCTGACTATTACATCCCAGAATTGATTATTACCCTGAAAAACTCAAGTACTAAACTGAAGAAAATAATAGGTAAAGTAACAACGGCAGAAGAAAAAAAAATCATGCTGATGCCACCTGTGAAGATAGCGCCAATCGATTATGTTGAAGGGGTAAGTATAGCAAATGCTGGTTTGGTTTTGTTTTGGCCTTTTTACGGAAGATTTTTTGGTGCATTGGGAATGGTTGGTAAAGAGGGTATGAAGAGTGAAGAGACAAGGGAGCGAGCAATTCAACTGCTTCAATATATTGCTACGGGAAAGACTGAATTTGAAGAATGGGATCTCACTTTGAATAAGATTCTCTGTGGTGCAGCTCCCGACTTTCCCGTCTCTCCCCGTATCGACATTTCTGCGGAAGAGGAGGAGTTGTGCAGTAAATTGATCAAGGGCGCTATCTACAACTGGGAAAAAATGAGAGGGACAAAAATGGAAACTTTCCGTGAAACCTTTGTAGCAAGGGAAGGAAGACTCTATGAAAAAGACAACAGATGGGAATTAATAGTGGGCAATAAAGCATACGATGTTCTATTAGACACCTTGTCCTGGAAAATTGCAATGATTAATCTAAGTTGGATGAATACTAGAATAAATGTACAATGGAGATAAAGACTAGCTCAGCGCATGAATTAATACAACCTATTTTAGCGGATTTGGATTGGTTGAAGTCATTTCTTGAATTGAGGATTAAGGGGCACTTTGAGGAATCCAATGAGATTATGCTAATTCCTCCATTGCCGGTTTTATCTGATGACCACATTCCGTATAATAAGTTTGTGGTCAAATATCAGTTAGATTTTGCCGAAAGGGTAGTACTACTCATGAGTATGGTTACTTTGTTAAGTCCTCAAATCTATGATTGTTTTTTTATTCAAAATAGCTCCATAGGCAGACCTTTTTCAGAATTTGGAGGGATAGAACTCAAATCACACCGTGGATTTATTCCAACTGCTGAAACGGTAAATTTTCTCCTTAACGGAAATGATATTATTAAGCGAATGGACTTATTGAAGATCTTTTCGGAAGAGCATTTTTTTTCAAAAAATCAAGTTCTTTATCTTGAGAAAAGCCTTGATACTTCTTCTTTTTGGTCCAGTAGATTGGTAATTAATGAGGATTTTTTTTATCATCTAATTTCCGGAGAAGAAATCAAGCCTAAGTTTTCAGATGAATTTCCAGCAAAGGAGCTAACTACCAGATTGACTATGGACGATTTGGTTTTACATCAACAATTAAGAGATGAACTATATCATATCTTGACTTGGATAAAATATCGTGACGAGATCAATACCAATGATTCATTGCGAAGAAACTTCAGAGCAGGCTATAGAGCGTTATTTTACGGTCCTCCAGGTACAGGTAAGTCACTGACAGCATCTCTTTTGGGGAAAATCACCCAGCACCCTGTATATCGAGTTGATCTTTCACGAATCGTATCAAAGTACATTGGTGAAACTGAAAAAAACCTTTCCAGACTTTTCGATGTAGCAGAAAATAAAAAGTGGATCTTATTTTTTGATGAGGCGGACTCGCTGTTTTCCAAGCGGACGGAGATCAACGATTCAAAAGATAAGTATGCCAATCAAGGTACCTCCTACTTATTACAGCGACTGGAAGAGTATGATGGATTGGTGATCCTTGCTACTAATCTTCGGCCTAACATTGATAGAGCTTTCGTGAGAAGATTTCAATCTATTTTATATTTTAATCTGCCAAGTACTCAGGAAAGGATTCAGTTATGGGAGAATGCACTGATGAATATTAATGTAGCCCCAGAGACAAACTTCCAACGATTATCTGAAAAATATGAGGTATCCGGAGCAGCGATCAGTAATGCCATACAATACGCTTGGCTAAATTCCAAAAGGAACGAACGGGAACTGATCACCTCGCTGGATCTAGAGGCAGGCCTATTGAGAGAAATGTCTAAAGAAGGTAAATCTGTTAAATAATAGAAAGCATGTTTGATTACAGTTATTGGCCAGAAGACCTGCCTGTAGAACTAAATAAGCACATGAGGATTTTCCAATATAAAGCGCAACTTGTATTGGATGGTGATTCTTTCTTGAAGCTGGGAACCAATATTCTGAAAGCACAGCTGGAGGATAAATTTTTCGAGCTCATTATTTTTCTTCCGACGAGATATAGAACACTTGAGATAGCCAATTTACTCCATAGAATTGTACAAGCTGGGGCTAAAGTAGGAATTTTTGAGGTTGACATTTTAAATAAGGAACTTGAGCAATATGCTATTTTTGACAATAAATTATTAATCTGCAATAGATTACATGATCTGGAGGAAGGTATATTTCCGCTGATATTTCAAAAGAATAAGGACTTTGAACGAATTATGGAAAATAGTTCGCCGGTCAACTCATCTTCCCAAGAGCTAAAAATGAAATTTTTAGCGAACAAGTACTTCGTTTCTAAAGGCCAAGAGGTGGAGCTAAACTGGGTAGTTGAAAATGCAAATTCAGTTAGTTTTAATCCAGGAAACTACCTGGTAGAACCAGTTGGTAACGCTTCTTTTTTAATAGAAAATGACATATTATTTACAATTACCTGCATAAATTCAAGAAATAAAAATGCGTTGTCTATTTTCATTAAATGTCTAGATGAGGAATTATTCAATTTATCACTCCTAGTATTTAATAAGGAATTATCAGATTATGTGAAAATTGATCCAATTTCCCAGATTGATCACAGTTATGGAGTTTACAAGGGGGATCTCCTCAGACTTGAATGGTCATGTATGTCTGCTATCAATTTAAAAGAGAGGGTTTTGGGAAAGTTAAAAAATGTAGGGTTTCATAATTTTATCTGTCTTGAAAACCGTCAATTTGATTTCGAACTAACGCTGTTTAACAAGAATATTTCCAAACAGTTGAAAATATTCCCGTTTTCGTCTCAAGGACTTATAGCTAAACCTCATGATCTGAATGATATCAAATCGGCGCCATTAATGAACCAATTAAGGGAACAGCTGCAAAGTGGATATCCAGCGTGGCTTGGTAAGTTATTGATTGCTTTAAAAATTAACAAAAAGAATGACAGACTATAACTTCCTATTATTTTGTTCGGGAGTGAGCCGAAAAATTTTAGAAAAATGTCCCGAATCCGAAAAAATTAAACATTCTAGTATTGGTGCTTCTGTGCTTTTCACAGCAATACTTGCCATGGTTTCCTCTCACTTTGCATTCAGCCTGATTTTTGATAATTATTGGGTAGTTCTTTTTTTGTCATTTTTTTGGGGATTAATATTATTCAATCTAGATAGATTTATCGTGTCTACATTGAGAAAAAAAGGTAATTTTTTTACAGAAATACTACAAATTAGTCCACGTTTGATTCTGTCTGTAGTTATCGCCCTAGTTATTGCCAAGCCGTTGGAGCTGGAGATTTTCAAATCAGAAATTGAGCAGGATCTATATGGAGAGTTGAAAAAGAATACTTCTACCTTAGAAAATGAATACCACGAAAAAGTGATTGCATTTGATTTGGAGAAAAAGTCATTGAACGAGGAGCTAAAAGAATATTTTGAGTTAAAAGAAATCTACTACCGTGAATATAGGTGTGAGTGCGATGGGACTTGCGGTACCGGGCAAGCTGGAGATGGTAAAGTTTGTACAATCAAAAGATTAAAGTATAATGATTTTGTCCAAGAATACCAATCCAAAGAAGCTAATATTACAAAAGCGCTAAACGTGATAGAACAAAATAAAGCGCTTGGTCAAGCCGACTTGCAAGAAGATAAAGAAAGTCTAAAAGCTAACTTTTCTTATGGACTACTTGCAAGGATTAAGTCATTGAATAATTTGGGTGGTTGGGAGACTTGGACTATCACTCTTTTAATTCTGCTAGTAGAAATCGCTCCAGTATTGACAAAATTCGGAGCTGCAAAAGGGCCGTATGATGACTTGCTGGCAATTGAAGAAAATAATTTCAAATTTGATTCTATCAAAAACCTTTATCAATCCGGCAATAGGTTAGACCGCGAATATGTGCAAGGACTGCAGGATATTGATTTGATAAATAAAGAACTTAATTCCAAAAAAAGTAAAATGGTTAAAGAATTATATAAAGAGCTGAGTCTACAATTGTCCAAACAACTAGCTAACAAGTGAATTCCCTACTACTAATATGTTCAATGCTGCTCGGAATGGAAATATTTCGTACTTGCGGAGTTTCTCCAACAGCGGCTAGCAAGCCCATCGAGGTCAAAGCCAATACAACGACAGATACTTTAACCTATCGGATCTTTGATAATGAAAATGATTTTTCATTTTTTATAGCTGAGGATCTTGGGTTATCGGTTTCAATAAATGATTCGGCGACTTTCAGACAAGAATTAAAAGACAGTCTTCACTTAACTCTGAATAGAGAAAAACGAATAACCATACCCAAAACTTATTTAAGTGAATTTTTGGATTTCAGTATAAATAGCCCGGATACAGAAAAGATCATGGTACAAATGGTTGATCTTGAATCAAAAGCTAAGGTCGCAAAGTATACATTTGATGTTAATGAGGGGGATCATTTTTTTCTTAAGTTCGATGTAAGTAAAGGAGGAGGGGCTGCGATGCAGGTGGAGGTATTACTTAACGATATTCGAGTAGCTGGCGATATGTCATTGCTCCGGAAGAAAATGTTTGCAAATGATTTTATCGTATCCAAGTCAGGAAAGGTAGACGTGGTGTTTAGGAATTTTGGGTTTTTTAGGCTTCGGGGGGAAATAGAAGTAGCTATTAAGGCAAAAAAAGAAAAAATTAAGTATGAACAGCAAAAGATTATTAGATCGTATCAAGAAGATGTAAATGTCATCGTTAAAGATACGATCTATAAAACACTGTTTGATGAGTCTGTTGTGGTATCCCATAGTTTAAACTTAAAAGAAAATCCTGTTTTTGAATCGCAATTTGGGTTTTCGGAAGACAGGCAAGTGCTAGGATTTGCAGTTTTTCTATATCCAACTAATCAAAAAGAAAATCTTGAATTTCAACGTCGAGAAATCTATCGTGAGGATGCGCTTCAGGATTTTTCACTGAAAGAATTAATTGGAAAATCTTACATCTACCTCCCAGAATTTACTTTTTTGGATATGGACTTTTCCATCTTTGATTTTGATCGTAAAGATTTCTGGCGCAATGGTCAAATTCAATCTGTCAGCAGTTGGAAGCTAAGTGCAAATAGTAAAATGAATTATGTTTTTTTTGGAATAAAAGACAGCTTGAATAAAAATAAAATTCACATTAAATTAACTAATAATTCTATCCTTTATGATCAGGAACTAAATCTCCAAGTTATTGCGCTGTTTGTGGAGAGTTTCAGTGTGACGGAATCTGTGGAGGTTCAGGAATTTGATGAAATAATAATCTTATCATTACTATGACTAGAACTAAAGTGAGCAGTGCTTTTATTTTTGTTTTATGCGCATTGAGTTTCTTTGCTTGTAGAAATAAGGAATATGCTAAATTGAAATCGAGCACGAGGCGCATTTCTTCTGAAATGCGATATTTTGAGAGAAGCACCGCTGGGTTGGCCGCTGCCATAGGTCTAGGAAAAGCATCTGAAAAGGTGGATACCACGGAAATGCAGTTTGCTCCACTTAAGCAAAAGAACTTTATTGAGGAATATGATTTTTTATATGATGCTATAAACGGTGAAGCTTCTACTAATTATCTCCAGTCATTTGAATATGATACATTAAAGGAGCAATATAAAAGACAAGGCTTTGGCGAGAAAACACTCCGTGAAGATGTTGAGGTATATACATGGTACCCCTACTGGATGGGTGATGTTTGGAAGTCTTATGATTTTAAACTTATATCTACAATTTCTTTTTTTTCATATAAAATAGATCCCAAAACCGGGGGTTATCTCAATCCTGCTCAAATCGTTCAGTGGAGGGAAACTGATCTATTGGATTCGGCAGCCAAGTACAATACTAAGACATTGCTCAATTTAGCATTGGAAGGCGATCAAAATCAACAAGATTTTTTGCAAAATGAAGCACTTTGGAATGTTACATTGGACTCTATAGCGGTGCTGATTAAGGAGCGGGATGCAGATGGAATAGAGATAGAGTTTCCTGCTATAGCCCAGCAGAGTGCTTCAAAGTTTCAAGATTTCGTCAATTTTATGCGAAATAATTTGGATTATCGTTTTATTGCTAAGCGGATGTATTTGGCTGTTGTTATTCCCGCAGCTGCGGAATCTTTTCCAATTGACCTTATCAAATTGGATGAGTCTGTAGATTTATTCATTGTCAAAGGGCTGGATTATCATGAAATTGACGGCAACACACCGGCGATAGCCCCGCTGAGAAGTGATATATCAAATGGTTTCAGTTTGGAAAATACCCTTATACAGTATCTTGAAAAGGGGTTAAGTGCAGAAAAATCAATTCTAGCGCTACCCTTGTATGGCGCACAGTGGGCTGGATCATGGAATGGTGAAGAGGGCTACTATTCAAGCAACTTTAAAAATAAGGTTACGCTGTCAGAAGTAAATCGAGTGTACCAATCTAAAGACAGTAGCTATGCGATAATTCCCATGCTAGATGAAGTAATGATGACTAAGTACTTTTTTCTAGAATTTCCTGATGGTACTTCCGTTGATTGTTGGTATGATGATAGTTATACGCTATCAAAAAAAATGGATCTGGCACTTTCACGAAAATTTAAAGGAATTGGACTTTGGGCTCTTGGATATGATTTGGGTATGGATGACATTTGGAATGTAGTAGGAAACAAATTCGCAAGTGATGAGGTATATGTAAAAGACCCCATTGCTGAGATGGATGGTTATCCTATTAAGATAGCTTCGTTCTTTCAGACATATGAAAGACTCTTTGTAATAACATTTTTAATCTTAACAGTTATTTTATTTTTCACGTTAGCTTTAGCTTTTTCTGATTGGAGATTTAGGGATTCTATTCTTGCTAGACAACTGTACAGAGTTATTTTTCTTTCAATCTTTATCTGCATCTTTATAATTATCTTTTCCTATTTTGGGATTTTGGAAGGTAGTAATTGGAGGTTGATTCTTTTATTTATTTTGGGTGCTATGTCATACTACTATATTGAAAAATATGGAGGCCTGATGAAAATCAACAGACCCTAATTACTATATGAACAAGTTTTTAAGAGAAGTAATTTTGTTTTTTGTGTTTGCATATCTAGCTGTCTGGATTTGTATGGTAATCGTAGCTGTTTTGGATTTGAGGTCTTCTTCACAAGTGTTCAGTCAGATTGATGAGATTTTCCTCATTCAGTTGTCTATATTTATTTGGTTTATTTCACTGCTCTCATTGTATTTATTAAGGTTGCTTACCTTCTACTTTTATAAAAAAATTAGTTCGTAGACTTTCTTTGGAAGTCTACAAGAGATTTTGCTTGGATCAGTTTGAATATTTTATATCTAATTCATATAGGTACCAAACTAATCCGTTTGCCATTGATTTAATTCGTTGTAAACGGGTAAGCCATCATTAATTTTGGCTTTACCATGAATTTAATGGAGAAATCAGGAGTTAGGTATTGTTTCAATTTAGTTGATCCTCCTAAATCTCAGTAAATCAGACAATATATGATTTTAGTAAAAGGTACGTTTTCCATAGTAAGTCACTTTATTTATATGTTCCACTAACTTAAAGATAGAACCGAAATAAATTAATATGTTTGCAATTACACCAGTAAAAGGCAAAAAGCCACTCAATATCCGGTACACATACGCGTCCTGAAAATGGTTTACACTTTTGATTTTCAAATATAGTGACAGTTTTACCTCTGATCAGATTATTTTAACTTACAGTACGACGATGAAGTGGAGATAAGCGCTGCTGAGGAGCAACTTGTCAAGGAATAATCGTTTGGTCTGACAGCGTTGACATTAGCTGGCTGAGCCCTTTTAGGTTCAGCCTTTTTGTTCCAGTTGTATTTTTTGCCGATTACGCGTTCAGTATCCTGCCTTAAAAAACCTTTATCATTTACTTGGTCTGGGTTGATATATCCCAAGCTTTAGGGGGGGATTACCAATACTTTTCCCAATGGCTATCAGGAAGCCATGGTGCTACCTGCTAGTTAAGCAAAGAAAGAGCCATCACTGGTATCATTGCAGATAATCACACTTTTCAATTTATAAAACGATGTTCCGTTGGCTTGGTTGATAGCAGACGTAAAGTTTTATTGAAGTAATTGTTACATATTATATCGTAAGTGTAAATTCACACAAAATTTCAGAACAACTTTATTCGGTGAAATCAACAGCAGATTATTTATTTTTTCCTACTACAAAATTCATAGATAATAAGCTCTGACTTTTGTGGCATAAAACAATCTTTTTTTTGAAAAAAGGTCGGTTTTGATTTGGAGTATTCTCCCTTTCGTTGTGATTGTATAATTAAGTTGCATTATATTGTGATTAAATTACAAAAGAAAGAAGTAATTACTTGACACCTAGCTTACAGGATATATTGGTGCGATTATTCGAAATAAAAATTAGTTGTTAAGACTCTGCCTGATTGCTGAACGCAACCATGCAACTAATTAAGATATTAACGTTCCATTGCATTTTGAACAAAATAGAATAATTGAGATTTGGATTTTAAAGATCTCCTTAGTTTTGTTGGTTTGGATTAGTCTTCAAATAAGTAGATTCTAAATAGGGGATATACAATATGATTGGATATTTAAATATTCAAGAAATTAAGTTTTCACGTTAGCAGAGTTCACATATCCTTAAGTTGAAACAGAAAGATTTTAATTTATTTGGGAGAAAAACCAAAAAATTATGATTTATTTATGCCCACGCTTAAATCATTCTTTTAAATATTGATTCAGTGCACTAGTTCCATCATGGCAAAAAAGAAAACTACTCTTATATTTATAGACAATGATCAAAAAATTAGGAATCCTATTTTTATTCCTACTTATCTTATAGAAAATATGAGGATTATTGTTCTCGGATTTTTTGTTCTCGTGGGAATTGGCATTTTTACAGGTTTTTCTTCCAGAAAAATATATCTGTATGAACAATATAAAGAAGTAGAGGTCCTCAGCTTAAAAAATAAACTTGATTCGGCAGTGCTATCCAAAAAGTACGATTCTATGGTAACGCTGATTATTGATGTTAATAGATTATTAATTGATAAAGGTATTGTCAAGGATACCGGAGAGATGATTGATATTGAACTGACAGTCAATATGCCGATAGAGAAGGATTTAACTAATCTATCAGAGCAACTTTCAAATTTTAAATTTAATATCTCTGCTATTCCCATTGGATTTCCTGTGGATGGTTCCGTTAGTTCTAGTTTTGGTTATCGAAAAAATCCTCTTACTGGCTTAGGTGCAGAAAGCCACCGAGGTTTGGATTTTAGTGCTCCTCATGGCACTATAGTTAAAAATACTGCTGGTGGAAAGGTGATTTTTTCTGGGCGTAATGGTGGCTACGGTAATTTGGTCATTGTAGATCATGGTCAGAAGTATGTCACTTATTATGGACACCTTTCTGTAATAAGCGTACAGGAAGGACAGGTAATTGAATCTAATACAGTGATAGGTAGAGTGGGTTCAACTGGCAGATCAACCGGTCCACACCTCCATTATGAAATAAGATATGACGGCGAAATATTAAATCCAATTAAGTTTTTAACTATAAATTAATGATGTTCCAAAAGAAAAAAAATCCATCAAACATTTTAGACGAGGCTCAAATTTCATCAGTTTTAGGTGAGGATATTGAATTTGAAGGAAACGTAAGAAGCAAAAGTACAATACGAGTTGAAGGAAAAATAATTGGTAATATAATAGCTTTAAAGGGAATTATTCTGGGAGAGAAAGGTCATCTTATAGGAAATATCGAATCAGAATCTGCTGTGATACATGGTATAGTAAACGGAAATATAAAAGCAAAAGAACTAGATGTCAAAAAGACGGGCTGTATAAATGGGGATATTATAGCAGATGTTATTAATGTCGAAATAGGAGCTCAATTCAATGGTAAAATAGATATGAAAAAGAACACAGTTTTATCAAAAAAAACTATAGAAATTCCTTTGTTAAACACAACTGATTGATTTCTGGACTCTGATAAAACCATCTATACGTTACTTAGTCAAGGCGTTAACACCAGTAACTATGAACATGAACCTAACGGTGAAACCAAACGTCCTAGTTGCAACTGACACTATATCGATCATCTCAGGTGTATCGAAAACAGGTACTTTTGAATTTGTTTTGAGTTAGAATTTTCCAGTGTTTTTTAATCAAAAAATTGTGAATTTATTTTACGCCTCTAAATATAAAATAGGATAAAAAGCCTATGTTTGACAACTTACTTTTAAAACATTAGAATCGATTTATGCCAAAATGCGTTTGTTTAGGTGCCAAATTAAAATGTTCCTTCGGGTCTGGGCCAAAAGACATGATAGTGTTACCGATTGGTAAAACGATGACCGCTATGGTCAAGCCTTTAGCCACCCAAATGGATTTTGTACCCTTTTTGAATATTCCAGCTTTTGGCAATTGTTTGTCCCCTGCTAACCCGATGAACTGGAAAATGGCAGGTCCGGTACCTGTTTTTATTCCTTCTTCTTGTATCCCAATTCCGATTATGCCTTGGGATCCTGTGGCAAAAAAAATAAAAATTGGAGGATTTCCTGCGATGCTGGAAACAAGTAAAACTATGTGCTCGTGGTTGGGGTCCATCACTGTCGATAATCCAGGGGTGACCAATATTGAGGCTAAGTAAGTTAATAAATAAATGCTCCAAATCTGTCTTGGAGTTTTTTGGTGTTGGGCAAAAATTCATGTTTTCGGCAATTACTTTTTTTATTTTTTACAAAAAAAATATCCTATTGCAAATCATAACTTGTTGTTGTACAACCTATATTTTTTTCTGATTTGATAAATTTCGAACACGACTGTAAAATATAGTTCTGTACTACCTCGAAATGTAAAAAACATAGAAATTCAGTTGCATTATGGACCATCTGATACAACCATTTCTTTAGAACAAAATGTTTAGGAATAACTCGTTATAATCAAAGTTTTTAATCCATAGTTTTTGATTTAATTATTCTCGTTTGAGGGATCAAAGTTGCCCTTGAAATGTATCAGATTCCTATCAGTTCGATAAATACTTTTTACGTTCTTTTTCATCCATTTCCATTAAAATCAGATCAGTTTGATGTATAGATTTGAGCGATGTATTGATCTCATCACTTTGGACTTTCTGCTGATCAGTAGAAATAAATTCTGAAAAATTGATCCAGATTATCCCAAAGTCAGCCAGCTTCCGGCGGCTTTGGATCATTTTTATATGATGCATTTCTTCCTTTAGCGCGTAAGAGAATTCTCCTATAGCTTTGCCAGGAAAAACAACTTCTCCAATAGCTACTTTAGCCGAATTTGCCATAAGGCCAGATAGTCTACTGAAGGTCCCGTCTAGCTGGTAAATCTCTATGAAGTTCTCTGAGTCAAAACTCGAAACTCTAGCTATGGCCTCCTCGCTATCCATTCTGATTTCTGATACAATTCCTTTTCGTGGAGCGCAGATTGTTATTGGTTTTTCAAAGAAAAAACCAACATCCGTATAGACTTGGGATTCCGGGTTTTTTGAGTTTTGAGCTGCTTTACCCGTAAGAGGTCTCATGCTCAGGGTAGTTCCCTCCTGCACCGGCAACAGGTAATCGGGCATTTTCAGATCATTCGCACCGGGGTTCCCCTCGTACAATTTGGTATTACAGTCAAATCCAGTCTTATCGTTGACATAAATGGAGCGGAGTTTTACCAAATTGGTTTTGCCGGGATTAGCTATCGCATAAATCACCCCCCCTCTCGAATGAATCAAGGTTTTCAAGTTTCAAAAATTCAATTCTAATGGTGTAGGGGATTTCCTCATTGTTGAATGCAAGTAGCGTAAGGTTCCTGTCTTTACCCTATTCGGCGACGATTTGTACTTGGGTAAAGCCTAAATTTCCGATCGAAAAAAGGAGAAAAAATGCGAGTGATCTCATGTCAGTATACTAGGAGTCAAATTGGTGGCTGAAATTCTGTCTCCAAGACTATAAAAGCTAATAGGTCTGAATTATTTGACATATTCTGAATCTTTTTGATGTTAAGCATTAATTTAAGGTGATAAGCTGCAATTGTGCTAGTAACCTAATTTTCTTTGCTTATCTGCAGGTAAAACGGGTGACTAAAGTATAGGCGTTGCTAATATTTGCCATATATTATGTTGCTTTTGTCTTTTAATAGCGCAATTGCGGAAACATATATAATTTTAACATTCTACCACTGATAAAATCCACTGTGAAAAAAAATCAAAGAAGAGAGTTTCTGAAATCATCCGGCCTTGCGGGTCTTGGCCTAATTGGAGCTGGATCTACTTTTGGATCAGACTTTGAGAAGTTACCCTTAGAATCCAAAAAGGGACTTAATCGAATTCAATCCTTCAATATGTCTGGTTTTGCAGCGCCAAAATTAGCAACTGTCCGCGTGGGAATAGTTGGATTGGGAATGCGCGGTCCGGGAGCTGTAGACCGATTGAGTAAAATCGAGGGAGTAGAAATTAAAGCACTTTGCGACTTGCTTCCCGAGCGTGTGACAAAAGCGAAAGAACAATTGAAAGGAACTGCACACCAGCCAGTTGGTTATTCAGGTAATGTGTACTCTTGGAAAGAAATGTGCGATCGGACAGATTTAGATCTTATCTATATTACTACTCCATGGGAGTGGCATACACCAATGGCAGTCTATGCAATGGAATCTGGCAAGCACGCAGCTTCGGAAGTACCTGCTGCACGCACACTTGATGATTGCTGGCAATTGGTAGAAACTTCAGAGCGTACACAAAAGCACTGCATGCAACTCGAGAATTGTTGCTACGATTTTTTTGAATTGATGACCTTGAAAATGGCTCGTGAGGGATTTTTCGGAGAGGTCATACATGTGGAAGGTGCCTATATTCACAGTTTACTTGGTTTGAACTTCGATAAGGAAAAAGGGTATCAAGATATGTGGCGATTGAGGGAGAATTATCGAAACGGAAACCTTTACCCTACACATGGACTTGGTCCAATCTGCCAGATCTTGAATATCAATCGTGGTGATCAGATGGATTTCCTTACTTCTGTCTCTTCAAATGATTTTCTGATGAAGAAGGAGTCTGAGAAGTTGGCACAAGAGGATATGTTTTGGTCTGAGTTCGCTTCTAAGAACTACCGTGGAAACATGAATACGACAGTGGTCAAAACTAAGCAGGGAAAGTCCATTATGATTCAACATGATGTCACCTCTCCTCGACCGTATTCACGTCTTCATGTGGTCAGTGGTACTGAAGGCTACGCTCAGAAATATCCAGATCGAAAAGTAGCTAAAGGCGAAAGTTGGATGAAGGAAGAGGAAATGAATGAACTGACAAAAAAGTATACACCTGAGATTGTTCAGAAAGTCGGTGAACTAGCCAAAGAAGTTGGTGGGCATGGAGGAATGGACTTTATGATGGATTGGCGATTGATTGACTGCCTGAGAAATGGCCTGCCGCTTGATCAAGATGTCTATGATGCTGCGCTTTGGAGCTGTATTTCTCCCTTGAGCGAATGGTCAGTGATGAATCGATCCAATTCTATTGATGTGCCGGACTTCACTGCGGGTAATTGGAAGACTAATAAACCTGTACCAATTACTTTGAGATGATCTGTTTTTAGTTGGTTGAGGAACTATCTTTCCTCTTCTTAATTAAATCTAAAGTAACCAAAATAGTATGATGATCTGAGTAGGGAAGTGGTATCACCTAATAACTCACCAGTTGAAAGTAGGTGAAATCATAGAAGAGGTAATCGATTCGCTTACCTTCTTCCCCCTCAACAGGGTAAGTTGGGTCGGTATTTCCCGCTTCTTTCCAGTGGGAAGGAATCCTACCGGAAGCTTCGGAACCTTCCTCAAAGTTGAAATCACCTACGACAGTAGCAGGAAGTGGCTGAGAGACCGCATAAGAAATTAAGGTATCAGTGCAATTCGATTTTCCTCACACTCATGATCCAAATGAACACTCCCCAGGTAGAGTTTTTCCAAAGTCTTCAATTCTAGTTGCGACCAGAGCTCAGCTCTAGCTTCTCAACCAGCTGGACCAGCAAGGGAAAAAGTATGATAGCTTTAGGACTTTTTATTCAAAATCCCATTCCCGTAAGCTCCTTGCTTCGAATTCGATAGCTCGTCCAAAATATCATCGATATCCGGTCTCCCGGCTAAGCCTTGCGATCTGATTGATTTTTTCCCCATAGATTCTAGTAGAGCGAAGCGTCATACTATCCAATTCTTGGAACGCGATAGCTTCAGGTTGGACAAGAACAATGTAATCTGCTATCGTATCCAATGTAGGTCTTTCGAATATGGTAGGGTTTTCCCCGTGATAGATAGTATAGGAAAGAATACTAAATCGCTGGGTTTCGGCTAAAGAAATACTTAAGATTGACAAAAAAGTAATGAGTAGTAAGCATTTCATTTTGGATTTATACTACTCAATATCAATTACTTATATTTTTGGAGTAACGCTCGGGTTTGCTTTACACTAGTGACTTTTTCTACTGGACCGAACGACAGATCAGTCAGCTCTTATTTCTTTTAGAACTCGATTATCACATGCCAATTGCTAATTTTCTCATAAAAATTTGATGGAATGTAGCTTAATTCACACATTTTAAAAAAGACTACCAGTTCTGACTTGATTTGAGCGTAGAAAAATCAGTCATAGCATACTATTTTGCAAAGGAAAATACCATTAAAGTTCAAGTGAAAATCAGAGTACTACAGCCTAAAGTATCTTTCTCATTACGTTTAGCAACCCAAGGTTTTTCTACAGGATAATTGATCCTTCAATTTCATCTGACTAAGATTTCCGATGCTTCGGTTATTTCTTAATTATGAAAAAAACACTTCTAGCCATTTTAATATTTAGCGGTCTATTTACAGTCCTTTTTTGGGGTTTAGCGGTTTATTCGGAAAAGAGAATTACGCAACTCCTCAACAATAATCCTAATCGAAAATATGATATTCTTTTTGAAGAAGTTTCGATTAGCCTTTTTAAACAAGTTGCAAGTCTGAAGAAAATCAGACTAGTCTCATTAGACGAGTCGGTTGTCACAAAAGTAAGTGGCTCATTGAATAGTATAGAGTTGAATGGGGTGAGTTTTTTGGATTTGATCTTTAATCGCAAGCTGACCATTCATCGACTGATACTGAATGATCCTGGTTTCCGATTGATTCATAAAGAACTCAATAGTAGTCCGGAGGTAAATTCTCAGGCACTTCAGGGGCTTTTTCAAGATGTTATTTCGAGAGGGGTGATCAGTAATTTTAAACTTCTAAATGGCACGGCTGAATTTCTTGTACAGGGTGATAGTTTGATGCCTTTAGGGAATTTCACGGATTTGAATATTTCTGCTTACGGGATCAGCTCTGATTCAGTGCTTGTTCAAAACTTAGTTCCCTTCCAGCTTGATTCCATTCGGATAAGTCTCAAAAACTTGAAATTAAACACAGTGGATAAACAACTTTTTAAATTTGGTGAATTGGACTTTGACTCCGAATCTAAAACTATTTTCATTAAGGATCTAAGCTTAAAATATAAGGATTGGAAAGAATTTGTGAATCAGATGGAGTATCAGAAGGATGTAATCGAGTTTAGTTTGAAGGAATTGATGCTCAGCTACATCGATACTAAAAACAACAGCTACGGAGATTGGCAAATCATAGCAGGACTTGCAAAATTAGAAGGGATGGTTTTGGAGGATTACCGTGATAAAAATAAACCAAGACCAGAGGAACTAGAAAAGCCATTATTTGAAGGAATGGTGGAGCGAATTCCATTTCCTATCGAACTGGATACGATACGGATCTCTAATGCAGCGATTGTTTATCGAGAATTACTTCCTGGAAATGCCAAGCCTGTATCTCTTAAGTTTGATCAAGTTTCAGCAGAGGTTTTGAATGTAATTTCTTCTGATTCCTTACAGGCAGGTACAATGATCGTGAACGCAAGCGCTGTATTCAATGGAGTTGCAAGAATGAATATGGATTTTCAGGTGCCTTATGGAAAAGAATTCTTTTCCCTTCAGGCTCGTGTGCAAGGCTTTGAACTAAGTGAGTTAAATGAAATTCTAGAGCGAATGGCAAACGTAAGAGTGGCCTCCGGTAAGGTTATAGAAATGCTACTTGAGATGGAAGTAAGTCGATATCGGTCCTCAAACAAACTGACTTTTCAATATGAAGATTTAAAGCTTGAACTACTCGGGAAAGATCATTCTAAAAAGAAACTCAAAAGTCTCGTTGCTAATTTACTTAGTTCCAAGAGGAATCTCGCCACAGACTCTAATTATAAGAAAGCAAGCTATGTCACCGATCGGAATATTTATCGAGGTCCTTTCAATCTGGTCTGGGAGAGTACTAAAGAGGGTATTTTACAAATCGTTCCGGGAGATGTCACTCAAGTCTTTGTTACCAAGAAAAAATAAAATGACACTGGGGAATGATGCCAGCAATCTTTATGTCTTTGGCGAATAGGCTGGAAAACCAATCCTGAGTGGTCAAAGTGACCTTTTCCTTAGATTTCACCAAATTCTATATTGCTTCTATCTTTAACTGGTACAATTGCGGATATACGTAGAAAGTAATTCTCTTGGAAATCGCATCACGATACTTAGGAAAAAGCCGACCTCGGTTCCTGAGAAATGGATAGCTAAGGGGATTTGAAGTTGAAAGGTTGGAGGTCCAGGTCTGAAGACTTAAACCAACTGAGCCGGAAAAAAAAGCTTCCCGTTTTAGGAAGCTTTTTTTTGAAAATTAATTTTAAATAATTGGATTTCCTCCTCTTTTGCTACCAAGCTTTTCATCCTCACGCTTTTTTCCCAGAAAGCTGCTACCTAAAGCGTGATCTTGCATTTGATGATCTTGTGCTGTTATTCCTACTGTCCTATCTTCTGTCAAGTGATCATTTTCTTCCATGTTGCCTCCAGATAGACTTCTATTTTTTTGCCCATAATACGAATGAATACTTAGAATGAATTCATCCTGAGGACCTTTTGGCCAGTTGCTCTCGTCAAAACCCGGTGAATTCTCCAAAGTTTCTTTCGATTCCTTGACCATGGCCACATTGTCTTGTTCGCTATTGAATTGGAATGACTCCCATGGAAGAGCTATAAGTTTAGAGCCAAGGTTCAAAAATCCTTCATTTACTTTAAGGACTACATACGAAACTTCCCCTGTTTGTATGTTTATCATGATGTCTTTGATACTTCCAACTTTCTCGTCGCGCGCAGTTTTGACAGTACATGATCCTGCCGTAGAAGAACTTATTTGTGTACGAGCTAAATTAGTCATAATGTTAATTGGTCTAGTGAATAAAATAATTTTACTTACAGAATCCCAATTACATGCCATCATAAAAATGGTCTTCTGACTGGTTAAAGCTATATTTCTAAAGAGATAAAATAATAATAATTCGCTTTTTGGGAAAAAATTTTCCAGACTTGACCATTTAAACTGTAGTTAACCTGAATTCTAATTCGATCAGATAA
>Ga0209390_10002420_pt1 | contig 32792 bp, 19 predicted proteins | sample BON01_FD_187212 | JGI IMG/M metagenome (GOLD analysis project Ga0209390, IMG submission 187212) | Freshwater microbial communities from Lake Bonney liftoff mats and glacier meltwater in Antarctica - BON-01 (SPAdes) (version 2) | ecosystem: Environmental > Aquatic > Freshwater > Ice > Glacier...
TAGGTCAGTTGTTGGTAAGTTCTCATCATCACTTAATCTCTTGCCGGAGAAAAAGGGTAAGAGCTTACCTTCAGCTGGCCCCTTCTTCTACCTGATTAGGTGATGCACTTCAGATTTGAATCCAAGGTTCTATAAGGAAATGTAAATCGGTATTATTGAATGAAAGTCTGTCAGATGATTTTTTGCGAATAAGGTCTAAATATTTTTCAAATATACTATAAGGTTGAACGTAAATTGGATTCAAATTTTTACTACTATCTTGGTGACGGACGGAGCTATACGTTTCTGGTTGGCTCTGGAGGAAGTGATCAGAGAAATCCTGACCCTGAACTAGGTTCCGGACGCTAGTTCCGGCTCCGCTAATTCTGCTACAATCGTTGTCTTTGTAGGCTTAGATAATGGTAAATTTTAGTGAAAATACTGCTTCACATCGGTACGCAAAAAACAGGGACGACATCTATCCAGCGCTACTTGCTTGAAAAGAGTGAGATTTTGGAGGAGTCGGGTTACTACTATTCCCGTGAGGCAACCCATCAGCGAGAAGGACACCACGAATATGCAGAGCTACTCCAGCGTTCTAGAGTTAAAATTGAAGATTTTGATGGCAACCTCGCAGAAACACTTTACGATTTCAGGAAAATATTCAACTATCTAAATCCAGACAAGATAAATATTGTAAGTTCTGAAGCCTTTCAGAACTGCGATCCAAGGATTGTGAAAACAGCTTTCGAAGAACATGAAGTGAGAGTTGTTTGTTATATTCGTAATCAGCTGGATGCGTTAGTTTCATCCTATGCTCAGGAAGTACACGCCACACGCATTACGCTGACAATGGAGGAGTACGCACTGCAAAGCCGGTTAGATTATTTTGAATTTTTAAAGAAATGGTCTGACGTATTCGGAAGTAAATTTAGTGTGCGTGTATTTGATAGTAGATACCTAGATGAAGGTAATGTTATATGTGATTTTTTTAGCCGTTTTTTGAATCTTGATGCGCCCGATGATGCCTTCGTTTTTAATGACAGTAATCCCAGTCTGACAAATAGAATGCTGGCATTTAAATTAAAACTAAACGCCCGAGGCACAACCGTAAGTCGAATTTATCGACGACTGTCTTTGCTGTCAAAGTTTGACAAGGATTCTGGCAAAGTCAGGTTGACAGAAGAGTTAAAATCAAAAATTATAGATGGATATATTGAAAACCAAAAAAAGTGGGCTCCTGATTTTTTTTTGAAAAACGAAATATTCGATTATGGATTAATCAAAACGGCCAGTGAATATATTATGGAAGAGTCGGAGTTTATGGAGATTTTGGAAATCATTGCTGATTGGCCAGACGAAAATCCACAAATTTAGTGCTTCTGACTAAAATTATTTCAGCCGAGGGAGGCGAAAATCAACAGCTTATGCAGCCGCGCAAGAGAACGAATTCCGGTCGGATGACCACTAAAACATGACAGACGCTACAGACGATATTCCACTTGTGCCGTCCTTGGGCAACCCGTTGATGCATATGCAGCTGACTGTAGTCGAATTTGAGCACCGGATCGTTCCGTTGCTATAAACCTCTAAAGCGATTTTCGGATTATTCAAACTGAACAGGCCCCGTTCTTTGTGCAGACAAGGTTTCTCCCATTAGGAAATATTAAGCCGACCAAGTAGTGCCGCCAATTTTACACTTACAGCTTGCAACGAAAAGTTGTGCGTGCAAAAGTCCAGGCCATTGTCGGAAAGGTGACGCCACAATTCCGGGTCCCTGTGCAGCTCGGTGATATACTGGCACATGTCTGCCGGTTTGTCCGCAATCATTACGTTATTGCCATGCTCAAGTCCGGAGCCTTCTGCACTAATAGTGGTGCACACAACAGGTACGCCATAACTTAAACTACTCACCACTTTCCCCTTGAGCCCAGCGCCGTACTGAAGCGGGGATACTGAGATCAACGCACTGTCAAACACGTCATTGAGGTCCGCCACAAATCCCTTTATTACTATATCGGTATCTGCGAGCTGCGAAATTTCAGGCGGAATGTTACTTCCCACAATAACAAATCTACATGGACGTTCAAACGATTGAAGCCGCACTAATGGCCAGACTTCCCTGACAAAATACTGCACGGCGTTGACATTCGGCTTGTGCAGAAATCCGCCTATGAATATCACGTCTCTGCGTTCTTCAAATGATTCTGAAGAGCGGCCTGGAATCTCCCGCACTATTGGAATTCTAGAGACGTTCACATCCGGTACAAGCTCGCTAAGCAATTGCTCTTCGTACTCACTGAGCACAATAGTGACATCAGATAATTTCATCGCTTGAAGTTCTTTTTCTTTGGTTTCGAGGGCTGCGTGTTTCGCTTCCTCGGTGCCGATAACTTCCGCTTCACGCTCCTCGCGGAGAAAATGTAGATCAACGGTATCAAATACGATGGGGGTCTCAGGCGCCAGCTCGCGCACCAAGGGCACATGACGATGCGCTGATCCGCGATAAATAAAGATTACATCCGCTTTGGGCACTTCTAGCCTCAATGTGGACTCGAAGTCAGTGACATAGGGTTCGTGTAGTACACGGACCCCAATCTCCTGCAAATCTCGTACGTAGCGGTCAGTCGCGCTGTTCTTTTCAGGTAACAGTGTGACGTTGAACCCCATTGCTACGAAGATCTTTAGGTAATTGAAGGTGTCTGCCGAGCCCGAGTCCTGGTCAGGCATTGGAGTAATCCAATCTATTAGCAGTAGGCTTTTCGTTCGGGTGCGGCAAAGAAAGTTGTCGGGATGTTGCAATGCCGACCCATGCCTGGCCAGCACTTCGCGCCAGCGTTCGACAAAAATTGGCTGGTTAGTCTTTTGATACTGTTTGATACCGGCGTCCAGCGACCGTCCGGAGCTGACACCTTCGAAATGCAATAGATGGGAGAGAGGCTGGTATATAACTTTCAACTTCTTGTCTTCTCGAACGCGAAACGCAATATCGGTGTCCTCGTAGTAGGCGTTTTGATAGCGGCTGCCATCGAAGCCTTGGAGTTCGCGCCACAGGTCATTAGACAGCGCTATCGATGCGCCGGAACAATAATCGACTTCTCGCCGGTAATTGTATTCAGGGTCGAGTGGGTCTTCGAGATTGCCCCAATTCAAGCCGCTGGCGTCCTCCCACATAATGCCGCCGGCTTCCTGCAGTCTGCCATCGGGATAGACCAGCTTCGAGCCGACCAGGCCCACATCGTCGTCCCCCTCAAGAGTGTCGATAAGTGTATCGAGCCACTCAGGTAGTGTTACGGTATCGTTGTTAAGCATCACGAGGTAACGGCCACTGGCGCGCGCTGCAATGGTATTGCAGTTCTTCAAAAATCCCAGATTGTTTGGATGGCGGATATAACGCAGGCCGGGTATCGATAATTTTTTCAGCTTTTCCGTCAAATCAGTAGAGCAATCATCTCCGACAATTAATTCCATGGTGTATTTTGAAGGATGCGAAAGCAGACTTATCAGGCAACTGATGGTGTACCTTATCTGGTTGTAAACAGGAATCAGGATCGTCACATCTGGATCAGAGTCACACAGTCTATCTCCATTCCTGTCGGCTGTTTCAACTAACGCCTCAAGCCATGCTTCCACCTGGTCATCAGTGGGCTCGACCAGATCGACCTCTTGAGAGGTTACGGGTAAACCAAACTGGATGAAGTGCTCGGTAAGCCACTGCGCACTGCTTGCATCGTGCCTGGCTTCTATGTAATTGAGCAGGGCTTCGTTTGGCGTTCCTGTTGTTCTGTACTGTTGTAAAATCTCGCCTGTTCGGTTGAGGAAGGCATAACCGAAGTGTGCGTCAGGTTCAAGATAGGTACCCTCTGCCCATTCGTTCCAGGCGTTGATGAAGACGAATCTTTGGCCCGGTGGAAGTTCTTCCATGGCGTTGTCGCATTGGCCTTGTAACCATTCGCCATAACTCTGCGGGTCACAGCCCTGAAAGACCCAGCCCTCTGATTTTCGGGCAGAGTTATCCCATCCCAGTGTCACGCCCCTGAACCATGGAAACTCCTCGGAGGGCCTGTTGCGACTGAATTCGGCCATGGCTTTGTAGTCCCATACACCGGGTTCAGTCACGTTGGGGAAAAAGTTCAGAGGTGCAAAGGGCTCGCGCGCTGCATTGTGTGGAGGAAACTCAATTGCCCCGTCAAACCCGTAATGGTTTGGGTCGTTGATCAAGAACGACTGCACCATCACAATGTAAAGCTCTCCAATGCCTTGTTCGATACAGTAATTCTGCCAGCGCTCTATTGTCTCGCGCATATTTGGAAAGAGCGTAGGGCGATAGATAGAAAGTAATGGTTTTCCCCCTACGCGGATATAGCGCGGATCACGAAGGAACGGTTCGATATCCTTGATGAATGCCAGATCATCCTCGGGGGAATGACTCTGTTCCACTAGTACGCCGCTCTCATGATAGCCGTCCCATTGGGCCGTCCAGGGCTCATTTGCCCAGTTGATGCAAAAACCGAGGTCAAGAGTCGGGTCTGCTAAATGTCTGTCGATGGGCATCCGCAAGACTTTCTTGCCCTTAAACCAATAGTGGTGATAGCAGAACCCCGCAATACCATTCGCTTTTGCAAGCTCGATCTGTCTGCGGTGTGTCTCGGGATTTCTTAAGTCGTAGTAGCCGAGTTCTGCCGGCATCCTGGGTTGGTAATGTCCATGGAAACGGGGAAGCGTGCGGGTCGTATTGTTCCACTCTGTGAATCCTTTGCCCCAATTCTTGTCATTTTCCGGAATCGGGTGGAACTGGGGTAAGTAGAAAGCGATAGCTTTAACCATTGGGTCCGGGTTGGGATGGGGTTGTTCTTCCTCGTAAAGTGGACCGGGCAGCTGAGAAACCCGAATAGCTTGCTTAAATTTTTCATGCAAATCACTTGTCTTGCTGTACGCCTGTTTGCCAGCGTAGCTACCTTCCTCTAGAGCCTGCTCGCCATTATCAGGGGCAAGTTGATGGTCGGAAGTCGCCGTCTCTTCAAACGCTTGTTCATCAGCGAGAATTTTTTCCCACAGGAGGGAGTCGGCGACAGTGTCGATTAGATGTTCGCCGTGTTCTGCTGCAACGTGGTTTGATAAAAAGTGCGCCAGCGGGATGATGCCATCTTTTTCGATTTCTGGATGTTGCAGTAGATACGTCTTCGTATTGAAGTCAGGAGTTGGCTCCAGATCCTCGCTTGCGTATCCACGGATATAGTGGATCAATGGATTAGAAGCATCGCTCGAATTGGACAGGTACTGCTGTGTGTACCACAAGGTATCAAAATACGGGTTGGGCTTGCGACCTTCTTTCCAACCCGTCTTGAGCCAATGTTTCAGCGGATCGACGCCAGCCGCAACGACGTCCGAATTGCCTTCAATATACCAGTCCCAGTCAAACAATCCGGAATTTTGGATGGCTCTGGCATCCCAGTGCAGGCGCCAGTATTTGATCGGGTGCAAGACTGTTAGTGTTCCCAGTGCAACTGAAGCCGCCGCCAATGGTCTTACCAACCAGGGTTTGCGCACTTCAAGATTGTACATAGACTCCGCCAGGCGCCATGTACTACTTATTTGGATTCCGTTCAGGCGGTTTAGCAAATGGCTTCGTTGTTCGGTGCGAAGCCTCTGCGGAGGCTTTTCATTCTCAAAATGAGAAACCAGCAAATTACGCTGTTTTCCTTGAAGGTCTTTCGAGTTAGCTAGAGCGCGCTTCGAGCTCGCCAGTTCAGACTGCAGCCAGTTAGATTCTGCGGACTTATGCTGCAAAGCAGCCTGCGAGTCCGCCAGTTCAGACTGCAGCCAGCTGGATTCTACTGACTTATCCTGCAAAGCAGCCTGCGAGGCGTCCAGTCCAGACTGCAAGTTAATGGATTCAACGCACTTTCCACGTAAAGCGGCCTGCGCGGCCTCCAGTTCAGGCAGCAGGCTAATGGATTCGGCCGACTTTTTGCCTAAAGCGGCCTGTGAGGCCTCCAGTGCAGACTGCAGGCTAATGGATTCAGCGGACTTTCCGCGTAAAAAAGCCTGCGCGGCCTCCAGTTCAAACTGCAGGTTAATACATTTAGCGGACTTTTCACGTAAAGCGGCCTGCGCGGCTTCCAGTTCAGGCTGCAGGCTAATGGATGCAGCGGACTTTTCACGTAAAGCGGCCTGCGCGGCCTCCAGTTCAGGCAGCAGGCTAATGGATTCAGCGGACTTTTCACGTAAAGCGGCCTGCGCGGCCTCCAGTTCAGTCTGTAGGCCAAGGGATTCGGCCAACTTGTTACGGAGTGCGGCCTGGGAGGCCCCCAGTTCAGATTGCAGGCAAACGGATTCAGCGGACTTTTCACCCAAAGCGGCCAGCGAGACCTCCAGTTCGGGCTGCAGGCTAATGGATTCAGCGGACTTTTCACGTAAAGCGGCTTGCGAGGCTTCCAGTTCAGACTGCAGAATGGCACAGCGAGATTCTAGCGAGCGTTTTTCTTCTTGCAGCTGGTTTGCTCGAACCTCTACATCGTTGATTTGCGTCTGTTGTCTTTCGCAACTATCTTCGCTACTGACAAGTCGAGATTGTAATTGCTGGGAAATAATCTCTTCCGACGCCATAATTTCGCCAAAGGTATTTCCAGCCTGGTCAAATTCAGTCCGTATTTTATTGAGAAGGCGAAAAGCTTTTTTGGATTCAGGGTCTTCCGCCAACATCTTGAGTGCACTGTACGTTTTCTTAACCCATTCTGAGACAGACGGATGGGTGAATAATTCGGTCTCGTCGAAGGCATGGTGTCTGTGACCAGCGTTGAGAAATGCGTCTATTTTCGCTGCGGTCTGCGCAGAGTACGCTGGCCAGGAAATACCCAATGCCTGAGAAGATTGTGAAGCAAATGCTCTCCAGTCCTGCAACAAATCGTCGTAACCGAAAACCAATCGTGGGATATCGCGCGAATGGTATTCTGCATCCAGCACATGGCGCAACCAGATGATATAGGCTCTCTCCAAGCTAATACCATTGCGCTTTCTGAGGGACTCAGCAACTTCCAGTGGATTACGAATTGGCAACAGAACGCGGGCGACTACTCCAAGATTATCGAGAATTTGGCGCCATAAAGGCATGAGGCGACATGTGCGCGGATCCTTGACGACGAACAGATGCGATCCAGCGAAATCATTCTGCAGGTGCTCAACGATACGACTGGTAATGGGCCTCGCTGCGGGGGAGTCCAGCCAGTTTGGATTGAACGGGCGCCAGTCATCCCAGCTGGAACCTCCGGATGCCAGCAATTCCTCTTGCAGGTAGTACAAGTCGGACGACTCCCAGAATCCGGATTCGTTTTCTCCTGGGCTCGGCTCCATGAGATTTTTTGGCAAATCCGCACCCAACAGGCTGACTACCCGGGTGACCGCGGAAGTACCACTGCGATGCATCCCCAAGACGAGCAGAGCAAAGCGGTCGTCGCTTCGCTGCTGTGCAACAGAACTGTCAGCCATGTTGTTATCCATCCAGAGATTATTTTAGAGGCGGTTTTGGACACATTCCTAGAGTCAAAAGACTATTGTGCAGTCTAAGGTAAAGCAATAGCAGGGTGTTGAAAATCGGACATATTCAGCGATAAAACCTGTCAATTGCGGTTCAGGTCGCAAAATAATGGACAGAAAGTAAGGGCAAGCAAACATTCTTTTAGTCTTTGGTCCTTTCGACGAAATACTGCTCCCCACAGTAGTTTGACCGACAGAACTCGCGACCAGTTTTACTCCGCAGAGCTACCGCCAACCTCGACCGGTCAAACTCAGGATAGACATCTACTTGATTGTTTGTGTTGCATCAGTCGGCGGGACTCTCTGCGCGTGGTGCTTGGCCTCCTGCTGTATCTTTCAAAACTGCATGAAGTGCAGCGCGAATCTTATCGGCACTAAAGTGATGTTTGATGACCTCCTGACCATTTATTGACAGTTTTTGCCACAGGAAATCATCGGTATACAACTGGATGACTTTATCGGCAAAGGTCTTTTCGCTGTCTGTGATGAGTGCGTTGTGTCCATCCTGTAGTTCCATGCCCTCGGCGCCAATGATCGTTGTGACAACAGGTAAGCCGTAAGAGAGGCTCTGTCCTATCTTGCCTTTTACGCCAGCACCATGGAGCAGGGGGCAAACAAAGACTCTGCTATCGTTGAAGTAACAGGACACGTCTTGCACATAGCCGGTGACAGTAATGGCGTCGTTTGCCAGTGTCAGCAGCCTGTCCGTCGGGTCGCTACCCACAACAGTCAAATGCACGTCAGGTAGTCTCTTTCTTATGAGCGGTAATACATAGTCGATAAACCAGATGATGCCCTCTTCATTGGGGGGATGGCCAAACCCCCCGATGAACATAATACCCTCGCGCTCATGAAAGCCTTTATCGCACTCCTCCAAAGTGTGGATGTTGGATACAACGGCAACCTTACTGGCAAACGTCTCTGTGGATAAAAGTGCCTTCTCGGTTGGGCTCACCACGAGGGTGTTATCGGTTTCTTCGGCGAGGTAAAACTCCATGTTTTTCCAATGCTGAACCTCCCGTTCCAGGCGACGCTGCTCTCGGAGAAAATGCAAATCCACGGTGTCGAAAATAGTCTGCGCGGGGGAATGCTGTTTGACCAGATGAACATATTTGATCGCGGTTGCGGGTCTCGACATAATCACAGCATTGATGTTTTGGCCTTGTTCTATGATGAATTCTTCGAAATTTATGTCGCCATAGTAGGTTTCGACTCCAATATCCTGTAGGGCTGCAGTGTAGCGTTGTTTGTAGCACAATTGGTCTGGCCAAAATGAGACTTTATAGCCCATATCCAGCAGAATCTGCAGCATGCTGAACATACGCACTGAGCCTGAATCTCTATCGAAGGTGGGTACGTCGCTATCAATAACCAGAATGTGCTTGTTACCCGTTCGCTCGCGGGCTGTTGCTAAATGTTCTAAACCGGGATAATGGTCCCGTTCCAATTCTATTTGCCACTTTGCCAGGAATTTATGTCGGTTGGTTTCCTGCAAGCGTTTGTATCCGGAGCTCGGTTCTTTTCCTGCCGAAGTATCGCCATGGTGAGTGACGACAGCCCGAGGCTGATAGATGACGTTATAGCCCATTGAGCGCACGGTAAAGCACAGGTCTATATCATCGTAGTGTGCCGGGTCATAGCGCGGGTCAAAGCCTCCGATTTCTTCCCATAATTTTCGTGGCACTATCAGGCAGGCACCAGAGCAGTAGTCCACCGCTTTTTTATAGCAATATTGAGGGAGGTTAGGGTCGTCTCCATGCCCGTAGTTGCAACCTGTTCCATCCCGCCAGGTAATACCCCCCGACGCCTCTAATATGCCGTCGGGATACACGAATTTAGCACCCACGATTCCAGTGCTGGTGTCCCTAAAAGGGTCCAGCAGGGCCTCCAGCCAGCCAGGGCCAACTTCTATGTCGTTATTGAGCAGCAGTATGTAATCCCCGGTGGCGACCTCTGTAGCCTGTTTGCAGGCATTGACGGCGGCCTCTTTGCTGTCCTTGGTGATGACACGAAGGCCTGCTATAGAAGCGAGGGGATTGGGTGTTGCATCCGTCGAGTTGTCGTTGAAGACGATAATTTCATAACTGCCAACAGTATGCTCATGCACCGATTGCAGGCATGTGTACGTGAGCTCCCAGTTGTTGGAAACAGGGATGACGATACTGATAGCGGGTTCTAATACTGTGGGGAAAGAAAGCGACCTCAAGGCAGGCGGAGTCTCTTGCGCCTTGCCGGTAACGAGATCGGGCGGAACAGCTGATAATCCAGCTTCTTCAGCATTCGCTTTGGTCGGCGCTATTTTTGCCAGCATTCTCTTGCTAACTGCCAGAGCGCCAATGAGGATCTGTTTGCCTCGCTGCAATAATCTGTGCGGCAGACTTCCTGGCGGGAGCGATTTTTTCCGCGACGTCCGGTACCTTTTGTAGAGGTGCCACTGCGCATGCCATACACTTTGATCGAGCAATGTTTCAACTAATTCGATTTCAGACTGAAGAGTTTCAAGGCGTTCGACGTCCGACTGCAAAGCGCTGCGATCCTTGTACAAAAATTCGGTGTTTGCAAGATATCGGTACTCTCTGTAAACCTTGTCAGTCTCAAACTGTTGCTTGATATTGTTGAGTTCCAAGCGGTACCAATCTGGTTCGGACTTATGTTCTTTGAGCGTTGTCTTGTGGACGAGGTCTTTGTTATAAAAAAGAGACTGGCTCAGGACGAAGCTCTGGCTCAACTCATCGAGCCGTTCAATATCCTCGGAGGACGATTTTTCTCGCTCAGAAATCGTGCATAGCACACGATAAAATTCTGCAATTACTGTAGAGCACTTCACGTCCACGCCCGCATTTGAAAACTGATGGTTCTGCAGTTTCCGGTCGAAAAGTTGTGATAATGCATCTGAGCGGGCTTGGGAAAGCTGCGGGACAGGGAGCCCGATTGCGCTGAATGCCGACTTAACAGCTGCGTGCGGATTTTTCAGTAAGGCCTCGAACGAGACAAAGCTTCTGGCCTGCCCTCTGGTGCGGCGCTCAGCTTCAATCATATGCTGCATCCACAGGATGAGTGACTTTTCTGTCGAAAAACCGTTTGTGCGCTTCAGAGATTCTGCAATTTCAAGGGGGTTGCGAACCAGTAGTACAAAATGGATTTTGATATTCTCTTCCGGGAAGAGTGGCAGCCAAAGTGGTAATAGTTTGGACAGCCTCGGATCCTGAAAGGCAAATAGCTCATCTTCCTTAATTTCATTGCGCAAAAACGACCGGATTATCTGGGTTACTTGGGTGTTCACCAGCGTGTCCGGCCAGTCATCACGCATTGGGAATGTGTCGTCCCAGGAGGTGCCCAGAGTTTCCAGTGCGGAATCGTTGGCACTAACGACAAATTTGTTCTCGAAAATGCGTCTGGGGTTATCTGCCTGTGTCTCCCGTGGGCTCGAGCCAAGGTTCACCCCTAGTCCTTCGAGAATGCCTGTAAAGGCAGAGGTGCCGCTGCGATGCATCCCCAAAACGACCAGGCAATTTTTCATAGTATATTTTTGAGCTGGGTGGCAGGCAACATGCTAGTCCGATGCCCGTGTGGCGGTTGCTTCAAAATAGTGCTTCATTTTCTGGTACACCACCTCCTGGCCGGCCGATTCTTCGATAGACCGGATGCTGTTTCTGCGCAGCGACTTGTATTTCTCCGGCTGGTTCATGGCGATATCAAAACTCTGTCGATACGCTTCCATCAGGGAATTCCAGTCTATGCGGTAGCACAGCGTGCGAATTGCTCGTCGTTCATCAATGGGCCAGAAGGTTGGATAAAAGCCGGACTTTACGATCAGTGCATTACTTTCATCGATATAGTCCAACATCGCAGTGTGATTTGGCGCGATTGCCGGAATGCCCTGGCCCATGAACTCCATCAGCGGCAGACACTGGCCCTCACAATGCGAGCTGTTGACAACGAAATGCGTGCTGTCCATCAGTGTCTGGTACTGGTCATCAGTCAGGAAGCCATGCACGGCTACCACGCGGCACTTGAACGGCGACATTTGGGAGTAGAGTAGAAGTAACTTGCCGAGGAACGTTGTCAGGTTATGGTGCGTCATTTTCAGCACGAGGGTTGCGTTCTCCTCGTCTCTGAACGCCCAGCAAAAAGCGGTCACCATGTCTTCCCAGTTTTTTCGGCCATCCTGGGGATTCATGACCGTGGAATAAACGATGCCCTGTAGCTTTAACGTACTGTGGTTCCTGGGGCCGGCACGCAGAATCTTCTCTGCCACGAAGGAGCGTAGTCGGCTAGTGGCAGTGGTGAAAACGCTGCCGCTTGCTCTCTTGTAGTCGTCCGGTCTGCGCATGGACATAGATCTGATGCCAATGCCCAGGGAGCGGTGATCGCGTGCACCTGGAGCGTGTGTCAGATCAATATTCTGAAACTTGATGATATCGGCTTGAGTCTGGGGATTGAATGTGAAAGTGAACGTTTGCGGAAGTTCGTTTGGCGTAATGGTAACCCCTTCGGATCCCAGCTCTACCCTCAGTTCTCGGTCGATATTGGTGCCATAAGCGACTAGGTCCAGTTCAATAATGACCGGGCCGCGCACATTGTGAGGCAGCATAACCCAAGGCGAACCTGTTCTCGACCACGCGCCCCAGACCTCGGCACTGTAAAATCCAATTAATAGCTCAATGGAGTCCGGATCGTTTTCTGTGAATGACAGTTCAATCGGAAGGTCGTCCCAGGGCTCCATCTTCAGCGGATCTCTGGACCCCCTGACTTCATCGTTGACCATGTCAGTGGATAGATTGTATGAGTGACTGTCGTACAGCGTGGCCTTTACATCGATACTGACCTTTTGTGGTTTTGTCCGCAGTGATCCTTGGGGCACTGTGTCGACTGCTGCAGGTAGTACAGCAAGATTCAGGCCCTCGGGAATAGCCTTACGCACCACCTCGGCGGCATATTGTGAAATCGTTAATGCGTTGCCCAACTGGTGCAATACCCTCGCCCAATTGTATTCGGGTTTGTCGTGCCAGTGCTCTTCGGGTATCGTGCTGAATTCCCAGGCAAACACGCAGACGGTGGGGCAATCCAGTTCCAGCAAAGTTCGGTGTGGCGGTGAGAAAGACAGAAAAATGCACTGCTCATCGGGGTTTTCTCGATAAATACGGTCCACCTCGGTGGCAGGGTCGTTCACCGCGATAAGTGTACCCAGCCGTCTCATCGCGGGAAGGTATTTTTTGTAAATAAAATAGTAGCTGTATTCCGCCTTGCCGAGGCGTTGCTCTATGGTTTCTGCATTGGTTTCAGAGTAAGTGATGATAATCATAACGGCGCTGCCTGCTTGATCCGCTTCAGCAGGGATTCCAGTCGGGGCTTGAGTCTGTCTTCAGAGCAGAATTCGTATTGACTCTCCCAGGCGCAACGGGACATGCGTTTGTATCTGTCCGGATCACTTACCGCCACTTCGTAGCTATCCCTGTAGGCGTTGTAGAGTGATTCCCAGCTTGGGCGATACCAGAGCGTGGTAAATATCTGCTGCGGGTCGTGCGGCCAGTAGTGTGGCTCTGGACTGGAATCCACGACAAAAGCGTTGTCAGAGTTGATATAGTCTGCCATCGCGGTGTTGTCCGGCGCGATGGCAGGTATGCCACAGGACATGTACTCCATTAGCGGCAGGCACTGGCCCTCGCTGCGTGATGCGTTGACGATGTAGCTCGTCGCAGAAATCAGTGACCGATATTCCTGTGAATCGATGTAACCATGAATGACAACGATGCGACATTTAAAGGGGTGCAATTGGCAGAACAACGCGAAGATATCGTCCAGATACCCCGACATGTCTTTGTACGTCATTTTGAGGATCAGGGTGACATCATCTCGATCGCGAAATGCCAGGCAGAAGGCTGTGAGTATATCTTCCCAGTTCTTGCGTCCGTCGCGAGGATTCAGAATGCTTGTGTAGACCACACCACTGAGTTCTACGATGTGTTCCACAACATTCACCTCAGGCTGCGCCGCCGCGGTCTCCTCGTTACGGGACAGATTTTCTATGCTGATGTTCGCGAGCCCAATGCCAATGGTGCGTGGATCGACGATGGTTCTTTTTGCGGATATGTCCAGTCCGCTGAACGTGATGAAGTTGCTGGGCTGTGAAATTTCGAGTTCAAATGCGTAACTTTCCATTTCCGCTTGTGGCTGGATGACCACGCACTGGTCTCCAATTTGCATCCTGATGTCGCGGCGGATGTTGTTGCCATGAGCATTCAGCTTAATGACCAGTCGCACGCGGCCTGAAATTACGCTCGGTAGCATAATCCACGGGCTGCTGGTCTTTGACCAGGCTCCCCAGCCCTCCGGTTTATAGAAGCCGACCATCCAGACATCGGGATTGTTTTTGCCGAATTCGATGTCGATATCGTTGCAGGCCTCTGCCTTGATGCTGCCCAGGGGGCGAGCGACCTGACTCGCTGGCGCGATACTCTCGGACGCGATATTGAAGTCCCGATTGTCGATGACCGTGGTACTCAGTGAGATGCTGGTCTGTTTTACCGGAACCCGCTTCGCTGCTGCGGTGCGAAGATCCGCGCATGTATCCCAGATAGGCGCTGGTACAGCCTCGATAGGAAAATCGGCTGGCATGTCCTGGAGCACGACCTGCTTCGCGTAGGACGAATGTGTCAGCGCCTGCCCAAACCGTTCGAGTGAATAGGACCAGCTGTCTTTGGGATCACTGATAAATTTCCGATTGGGGATGCTGGAATATTCCCACGCAAAGACCGGGACGACAGGGCACGGTATATCGAAGGGAATCTTGTGTGGCGGCGCAAACGCCAGCAGGATGCACTCATTACCACTGTTTACTTCTTTCTGACACGCAGCGACAAAATTCTCGTCGAGGCTGTCGGTGACACGCGTATCGCCAAGCTGTTTCAGTAACGGCAAGTAGGCCTTGAGGACAAAATAATAGCTGTAGTCAGCATCGCCCAAGCGTGACTCGATGGTTGCATCACCAAATTCAGAATAGCAATAAAAGAGCATGTAACCTTGTTCGCCTGCTTGTATTTTCGTTATAAGGAGCACCGCGTCTGCACCAGGCTACTTTTAGCAGCGCAAGCCCACGTGTGCTAATTCTATCTTTAGTAGCGCTGTGTTGGGAGTGGCAGGTCGCCTAAATGTATGCGAACTGTTACTTTTCCCGCTCATTGAGCTTTGTCGCTGGAGGGTTCAGATTCCAGAAGCCTGGTTGTCTGCCGCAGTATTCAAGGAACCGCAGGCAGTCGGGTGCGATTTCGCTGTTAAACACATCCAGAGCGTGCTCGTCCCATTGCAGCGGCTGCTTCCCGAAAGAGCGGCGCAGGCCCACGTGGGAAAAAATCCGGTCCTGCCGCTCGCCATCAATTTTTGCCAGCTTCAGACCCGTAAAACGATTGGAACGGAGGAAGCGAAACAGCCTGGAGTCGTATAACTTTCTGGATCCGGCATTGAGCTTTATTGTTGTGGCGTCCGGCATATCTTTGCTCGAAAGGCCAATGTGGTCAAAACAGTCAGCCAGCACTCTGTTCTGGTCAGTTTTCAACTCTTCCAGAAACACCACTAGAATAGCGTCATCGCCGAATACATCCCGGTAGGTGCAGATGCGTTGCCAAAACAGCGTATCCTGAATCATCTGAGGAAACGTGCGCAAGCAATCACCCAGCGCATAAGGTGCATTCAGGCCAAAATGCACGCCACTGTGATGCATCTCTCGGTAGCTTGATTCGATACGGGAGCGCGGGTTGCGCGCGATGAATATGAAGCGGCAATCGGGATTGTTATCAAAAATGCGCTTTGCGGATATTTCCTCGCGCAAGTAGCCGGTGTAGTCGGTGCTGCCGTCCCCCTTGAGCTGATCATCCCCGGCATTGGCATAGTGTTCGTCGTAGCACTCATGCTGCGTTTCGAAGTCGTCGTGTGAGAAGTACCATGGCTCCTTGATCGCGGGAATAAATACTGCGGGATGCAGGTCGAGCAGCGCGCATAGAGTCGTTGTGCCGCATTTGCTAAAGCCCGGAACTATAAAGTCGACTTTAACCCGGGTTGGCACCTTGCCTCCTGGCTATAATCACCTGACACCGGGGCAGGGCATTGTTCAGGGCCATTCTCATTTTTTCGCCGTTGGGGTGCTTCAATACTTCTTCCCAGGTTTGGGTCCACAGAATGGTGGCTGGTTGCACGTTGTCTGTCAGTGTCTCGCCTGGCATGGCGGTGGCCCATTTCAGCAGGTAGAAAATGGCCCAGAATCCGGCCAGATATTCGTGGCGCACAATTTCCAGACCACTGCTCCTGACAAGCTCCTCAAAGTCATCAGAGGAGAAAATCTGAATGTGGTTGGGCTCTTCGAAGTACACCGAGGGCGCGATAGTCTTGACAAGGTTCTCGCCGCGAGCATCCGGGACGGTGAGTACCCAAGTGGCGTCCTGGCTGCCTACGCGAACGATCTCGGATAAGAAGTCTGCCGGATTGCGAACGTGTTCCAGCACTTCCGTGCTGATCACCAGGTCGGCATGCCCGTCGGGTATGGGGATGGGGTTACATTCAGAGACTATGCCCCTGACCTCCCCCGCGGCCAGATTCTTGAGCCGTTCTTCCAGGGCGCGGACCTTGCCTTCCTGAATATCCACGAAGGTGATATTGGCACCCATGCTCGCGCAGAAGTTGGTGTATCCACCATCCCCGCAACCTATATCAATCACGTTCATGCCCGGTTTGACGAAGACATCAGTGACGAGCTCGCCGGTCTTGTCATTGCACCATCCACTCATTTGTCGGTCGCGCATGCCGATCTTGATCGCGCTCGATTTAGTATCGCTGGAACTCACGGTAAGTCTCCTCAGATAATGGCGCTAGCCATTCGATGGCCGCTTTTTTGTTCGTCACCAAGGGACTGGTTTTCGACATGGCATGGGATCGTAGCGGGCCTCAACTGAAAAGTTCGAGATCAGGCCAAAACGGTGTATGTACACGATGGAATGTCTTGTTTTGTGAAGCATCTTTGCAGACCCATGCCCAAGGCGGAAGTCTGCCACAAAGCCCATGGTAAGTATAGAAAGCCAGTCACCGCTGCCGGTCAGTATGGGTCTTGGTGTCTTCGCAAGACGCCCACAATCAGCTTCGTTTTAAAACCAGATATTGGCTATTTCCTACATCGGCCAGTTCATGCGGCGCAACCCCGTCCAGCCATGCGAAATAATCCAGGTACTCTGGCCGACAGTAAGAATACTGGCCCCAGAATACGATCTCAAAATCGGGTGGCACAATGGATTCAAACTCCGATCGAGAAAATCGTCGCACCGGCAAGCCTTTGTCTTGCGAGCTTGTATCAGCTGCATAGCGATTGAATTCGTCTTCACTAGTCTTGGGTCTGGGCTTGCCTTTGGCGACGTGCTGGTAGGTAAAGCATTTTGCTTCTTCCAGCGCGTGCGTTGTGGAAACCACGGCTATTCCAGACCTTTTTGTCAAGGTGAGAATGTCATTGAAGACCGCTTTCGTCACATGCGTAGGAAGATGTTGTACCACCATACCAAGAATCACGAGGTCAAACTGCTTTCCGCGGTGGCGCGAAATATAGCCCTGCGTTGTCTCATTGAGAACTTTCACGTTGCTATAGGCATGAACCAGATCCCGTGTATATTCCCAGCGCGTGACGTCTGGCTCCAGAGACACTACTTCTTTCATGATTGGAGCGATGGCCTGAGTGGTTCTTCCCATTCCACACCCTACATCTGCAGCAGAGCCCTCGCTGCAGGCATGGGCCAAAAGCAGAACCATGTTGTGAAATAATTCCTCGTGATGTCCACTACCATCGCCGATGCGGCTGGAGAATTTCTGGGACAAGCCCGGCATTGCTGAATCGTTATCGTTGTAGGTGTAATCAGTCACGTACGCTCGACCATTTTGGGAGTCAGTAATTCTGCAGTATATGAGGTCCGGAAAGGCTATTGAACCTTAAAGGAGACGTTCGCAGGAATCCTGGCCAGACCTATGCGCTGGGTAACGTGCTGTCGTTGCAAGTGGGGCACGCGACTCGCTGTTGAGTGTTTGTTCTTCAAGCCGGGTGTGCGTGCCTCACAGCTTCGCTAAAACGGTTGCGGTTTTCCGTTGTAGTCAATGAAGTTACCCGAATCCGCCATCGTCAGGTTGTCAATGACTTTCACCATAGCGCCAACGCTTTCAGACGGTTCCATCAGGGGGATTTTAATGTCCTTCAATTTCGTCGTACGCACACCGCCAGGGTGCAACATAATGACTACTATGTTGTCTTTTTTAAGGTCATAGGCAAGGTTTTTCATCAACATGTTCAAGGCTACTTTGCTTGCCTTATACCAGTACCCTTCGCGAAATGGCGAAACAGCAGGAGAAATAGAGCCAGCGGTTGAACTGATGTTGACGACCTTGCCGTCTTTGCTTGCTCGCAAATTGCCCACAAATGCTTCGGCGATTTTGATCGGCCCCATTACATTGGTATGCATAAAAGTATCAAACTGTTCGTAGTCGAGTGTGCCAAACGCTTGTGCCGCAGCGACTTTGGGGTCGCCAAGCTTGCCAACTACCATCATGCCGGCATTATTAATTAGCACATCAATGGGGGTGCCCTTCAGCTTTTGGGCGAGGCCGTCGATTTCAGAATTACTGGTTACGTCCATACGTTCTATCTGAACGGTTTCGTATTTCTGCGCGAGAGCCGTTAGCGTCTCTGGTGCCTCCGTGCGGCGATGCGTGGCAATCACCTTCCACCCCATAGATGCGTACTGCTCGGCAAAGGCAAATCCAATGCCTGAATTGGAACCTGTTACCAACACGGTCTCCGCAGAACACACTGCCGTGAGTCCCATAAAAAGAAAACCAATAAACGCGGCTGAAAGACGTTTGGTATGACGTAGCATAGGGTGGGCACTCGTGGAATGAATGACAGCGCCGACGATACAAGGAATTGTTACTGTAGACAATCCCTTTCCGTGTGCGAGCGCACAGGCCGATCGAGCAATGTCTATTGCTGACCAATCACGCCAGCCATTAACTGCGCCGCGCTCTGTTTCCAGCCAATTGCCGGTATCCAGCTGGAATCAGGTAGCGTCGCTTCGTGGTATGACGTCAACCAGGTCTGAAGTTCCCGCGCCAATCCCTTGCCGTCTGTGGACTCAAAGTACCAGGCAGATGCGCCACAGACTTCACGGAATACGGGCAAGTTCCTGACGATGAGCGGTGAACCATAATGCGCTGCCTCGACCAGTGGCAAGCCGAATCCTTCTCCGTGTGAGGCCATTAGCGTGCCGGCGGCATTTTGATAGAGCGTCTTGAGCATAGGGTCACTGACGAAGTCTAACCAGTAGAGTGACGACGACTCCTCGCTGAGTCGCTTCAGGCGATCTGCAAATCGATCATCGGCCTTGCTAATACCACCGACGATGACCAGAGAGAGTTTGCACCCCTGCGCTTGAAGCTCTTCAAATGCCGCTAACACCTGCTCGTGCCCCTTTCTTGACTCAACGGCGCCCACCATCAGTAAGTAAGGCTGGTGTTGAACCTGGTTTGCTATTTTGTGTTCAGCTGTGTTGAGAGTGCTAATCTCGTTTTGGGTCTCCATATCTGCGCCAAGATGGAAATGTCCAATACTTGGGCGTGATGAAACTTTGATCTTCTCCTGATCCAGCCACTGGCAGTATTCATCGGCAGTAGTTTGAGAAGTAAAGGCTATGCAATCACTGATCCGCGTCACTGCCTTCAGCCATCGGGTGTAGAGGGTAATAGTATCTGCAGGGAAACAGTCAGGCAACGTGATGGGCAGCAGGTCGTAGACTACGTGGCATATCCTTACTCCCCGACCACGCCAATACTGCAGCCATTGCCGCGAAACCTCACGCTCGGCCACGCGGAAGCATAAGTCCAGGCCCAGGTAAATATCGCTTGGCAAGGCCTCAACAGCGTCATCTGACAGGTACAGGGTAGGGAGCCCCATGAAGTGATTAGTAAACGTTCGAGCGTATCGAAAACATTCTGTCTCGAAGTCGTAGTAGACCGGCTCCACCCGGTAGCCCAGATAGTGATCCTGCAAGAGCTCTCGCAGTATATTTCGCACGACCCGTTGGACTCCCTGTTTGGCGTCATGTTGCACTAAAGCTGAAACATCGATGAACAACTGCGACCCTGCTAATGCGTTTCTCCTGACTGCGGCACAGCGCATCAGATCGTCCAATGCTTCGCTGCATGAATAAATTGTATCGGCAGATAGGTCATGGATTCTCGATCCCAGAACCTCCGTCTGTAACTGATCGATTAGCACATCGGGGGACTGCTCGTATCGAGCTTCCATATATTCAACGTAGGCAGCGGCGACATGCTCCGGGCTATGGTATGTCTTTACATAATCTCTGGCTTTTCTGCCGACGGCCAAGCGGGATTCTGAATCACCGGCAGCTGACACGAGACTCTCGGCTAATTCCGTTAACGTAAAATCATCGTTTATTTTAAACGTCACATCATCCGGTATTTCCGACATGCTGCCGTGTGCATTGATGATTGTGGCCAGTCCCGCTCCCATGCAGTCCAGTAGGGCGGCAGAGGACTCACCGCGCGAGTTGCGTCTGAGTTGCAATGCCACATCCGAGGCGCTCAGATACAAATCATATTCTGCTGCGTCTACATATCCCGTCAGTGATACCTGCTGCGGATTAGGCAGCTTTGCTATCCAGGCTTGAATCTTGTTTTCCATCTCCCAGTTATGATTTCTACCGCCGACAAAGCAAAGTTTTACCGAAGGATTCCCGGCAAGTCCTGAACTGACCCAGCCTTCCATTAATTCGATAAGACATTTGTTTGGGTGGATCATGCCAAAGGTGCTGTAGAGCGTAACATCCTCAGGTATACCCAAAATTTCTCGCGCGGAGGATCGATCGGTAAGGTTTTTTAACTTTCGCGCCAGCGGCACCTCAGCCAGTGTCGATAACATCTCGCTGGTAAAGCTTTGGGATAAGATCTCTCTCGCAAAACGATTGTGAACGACAACACCATAGCTACCACTAAAAACCGAGGCGCAGGCAGGGTAGAGACCAACGGCCTGTTTGACTGCGCCATGACAGTCGGGCATAGCGGCCCAGCCATGTGATGCGTAAATTGCCTGGGAGAGTTCTGTCGTTCCAAATTGTGCATGATTGCTATAGATGCAATCTCCCAGATAGGTGTCATGCAACACTACGATGCCGGGATGGGCCTGCAGTAACAGGAAATACTCGTAATGAAAGAAGGAATTGCCAAAGTGGTAGATGACGCGATCAAATCTGCTCCCTTGTTGCATCATCTGTTGGTGACTAATGACTTCGAGCTCGTCGGTCAGCTTGACGTCCATGCTCTTGGGGTCAGTGACCACAAGCGTGATATCGTAGTGCTGCGTCAAATGAGGAAGTATCTCAGCGCTATAGTCCGCAATGCCTGAGGCCGTCGGCGGTAGAGGAGAAACAAACGCTAGTTGCGCTTTTTGAGTCTGATGCACGCGCCGTTTATAGGTTGTCTTCAGCGGAGTAGGGCTGGCCGGTTGGTTCGAGTCGGGAGTCACAGTCAGGTAGTGGCTCGCTCCCAGACACTGCAGAAACACGCTGTGGATCTTATCTGCATCCCCTTGACTCAGGTGCTCCTGCAGCACGTTATAGCTTGGATAAGCCAGCAGCCGGTCAGGGTTGGGCACGAAAGCTCTTAGGCCCGTTAAGTCATCCGGGTGCGTCAGGCGGCAGATCAGTAGTGCGCCATTTTTAGATAGCCAGGCATCATTCAACCATGCAGGCCACATCGACGTTTCAAGCCAGGCTTTGGATTCCCCAAGGTCGATAATGACGCTCATTATGAACGCACGCTCCCGCTTTCTGTGGCGTGGCGACTCCAGGTAGTGATTCTCAACACGCTGATTTCTGCACTGCTGAGCGAAAGCAGGTCCGGTGTTTCATCATCCCTGATAAGGGGGCTTCGTGTCAGACCGGAGTCTTGCAACAAAATTCTACGCTTGGGACAGAGTTGTTGAAGGAGAAGCCAGTACAGACGTTCTTTGGTCATTCCTGGCGCGGGAGAATCAACTCCTGTAGGGCGCTTATAGACAATAGGTGTGATCTCACTGACTTCGCTACGTGAACCAGTACGGTCAAGAAATTTTTGCCTGACGAAAGCCATCAAGCCGTTTAAGGGCTGAATCTTCCATAACATTCGTACGATCAAATCGCGACCGGTGGTAAAACACAGGAGGATTGCTAGTAGTGGCCAGAAAGGCAGGCTTACGAGGGTCAGTACAGCAACCACTAGCAACAATTTCCAGCGGTACCTAAGCTCGGGCAGGATCCGAACAATACCCAAAATCCGCCAGGTCACGCTGGACTCGATCTCTTTTAGCCGACGTTCATGCTGCCGCGCCAGCATTTTCCAGCGCAGTACTTCCCTGCGCAATTGAACACCGTCGCTCTGTGCCTTTTCCAGTTGTGCTTGCGAGCCAGATGGTATCTCATTGTGCAAACTCATCTCTGACAGGGCGGGTTCGGATACCATATAATTCTCGGCTCAAATTTTAGACGGTAGTATATCAAGCTTGTAAGTGTAGGCCATCGCACTGGACGGTTTCCGGGCTGTAATAGTTGTCCAAGGCACATAAACACGGTTCAAGACAAAGCGTCCAGAAGCAAACTCCAGGGAGATTGATCAGTGCACGCAAGTTGTTTGTTCCAGGCGCTGTGGGAGCAAGTAGCTGGCCACTCTAACCCCCGGATGCGGGCCTCACCTGCAGAGTAAAAAGCTGTCTGAAGTTTGGGCTAGAGAGGTAGTGATACGTCCGAAAAATATGGTAGCATACCCCGTAATTTATGCATGTAACTTATTAATTTTATTGATTTATCTCCATAGAGCTGCCATTGCCTCTTTTGTTGTGTCTCAGAGACCGTTGGTGCGGTTTACAGGATTTCCCAAAAAGAGTGTGTGGCGGGTCAAAAATTTCGAGGCGTGGTCCGAATGCCACTTACTTAAGCGTCAGGTTCGGCGATAAGTTGAATGACAGTGGGCTGGGACGCGCCGTGAACCCATACCCATACCCATAAACAGGGGCAGACCCTCCATGGGGGCTTGTCACCAGCGGAAGCGGCCATTTCCTTCAATTTTCTTTAATTAGTACGGGCATTTTTTTATGATGCGAGACCCGCAGTTTAGTTCTGAGAAAAGTGATGAGTTTTCTAACCGAATAATGCAATTACTTCGGGACCGGATTGTACGCTTTGAGCGCGACGAGTTACTAGACTATCTCGATTTTTTGATGCCAAAATATGAGACGCCTGCGGGTCCTGTCGCACCACTTGCACCCGCCGTGGACCAGCGCAAGAGTTATGACTGGTCAGAATTTGTGGAATTGTCTGGTGAGGACTTCATTCGCAATGCCTACCTCTGTGTTGTCAAGCGTGAGGCTGACAACACAGCTTTGCAGGCTGCAGCGCGCCTCCTCGATGTCGAAGAGCGCTCTCGAGTCTTGTTTTTGGCGGCATTGCGTTACTCAGAAGAGGGCGACAAACAGGCTACAGAAATCAAGGGCCTTTGGTTTCGCTACCAGCTAGCTCGCTTGGAAAAGAAACCTTTGATCGGCGTATTATTTAGTGGGTTGATGAAGCGGGAACGTTCGTTTCGTTCTCGAAAAACATCGGGATTACTCAGTCGCAGGCGAAAAACTATCGAAGATGATGAAAAGCCAACCACGAATGAACAGCGTTTTATACAACACTACAACGATACTTTGAAAAACCTGAAACGCGAAGTCGCCGAAGCTCTCACGGCAGATGTTAATCGGTAATGTAGGCGACTATTAAATGAATATTGCAGTTCTGAATACACAAGTACCGTTTTGCCAGGGTGGCGCAGAGGTTCTGGCCGCTGATTTAGTTGAGGAACTAGCGTCACACGGTCACAACGCGACGTTGATAACAGTTCCCTTTAAGTGGTACCCGCAGCAATCGTTGGTAGACGCTATCGTTGCTTGCAAGCTGCTGGATATTGAAGAATTTAATGGCATAAGAATCGATAAAGTCATTGCATTGAGATTCCCGCTTTGGCTGGTTGAGCACAGCGATAAGGCCTTGTGGATATTTCATCAGCATCGCACCGCTTATGACTTGTGGGATACACAATACAATGATCTGGCATTCATGCCTGACGGCCACCGAGTTAGAAAACTGATAGTTAGGGAGGATAATGCTGCCATATCTTCCTGCAAGAGTGTTTTCACTATCTCGCAAAATGTGACGAATCGCCTCCACCAGTATAATGGACTCGAGTCAGGCGTGTTGTATCCTCCTCCCAGGTCTATGGAGAAGTTTTACTTCGAGAAGTATGGAGATTTCTTTTTTTTCCCGAGCCGCATTACACCTCTAAAGCGACAAGCACTGGTAATAGAGGCGCTCGCATTTGCTTCAAAAGGCATCAGAGTGGTATTTGCAGGCAAGGCTGACGACGATAAGTATTTCGAAAGTTTGAAAGTGCGTGCCGCCGAGTTGGGTGTGGAAAATCAGATTACGTGGTTGGGACACATTACAGAACAGCAAAAGTGGGACTTATATGCGCAGTGTTTGATGGTGCTTTTTCCCTCCTTTAATGAAGATTATGGCTTTATCACCCCCGAAAGTATGCTGTCAGCAAAGGGTCTAATTACCCTGGCGGATTCTGGAGGGGCACTTGAATTCGTTACTCAGGATGAAACGGGTAGCGTGGTGGAGCCGGAAGCCCGCCCGCTCGGTGAAGAGCTCGATCGTATATGGAATAAACAGAGCTTGGCCAGGACATACGGTGCCAATGCGAGTATAAAAGTGAGGAGTATGAATATCTCCTGGGATCGGGTGCTTGGTAGTTTGCTGTCATGACGAACATTCGGTGGTTTTCCCCTTTGGATTCTGGAAAAACCGAAATCGCGAGATACTCGCTGGCCATACTGCCTTCGCTGCACAAAGACTTTTCTCTTGGTTTAGTCACTGACGCGCAGGACAACGTTCAAAAATTTGAGTGCAATAATCACGTTGTTGGTATGGAGCCAATCAATATCTACAATATCGGTAACAGTAAACTTCACTGGTCAATATTGCATCTGGCGTTACGCCAGGCCGGCGTAGTGATTCTGCATGATGTGAGTCTTTTAGAGCTTGGATTGGCCTATGCTCGAGAGAATGCCGATTTTCGCCTCCGCGATGTGATTATCAACGAATATGGTATTCAGGCAGTTAAAGCATTTGACCAGATATTCGGTGGCAGCGCTTTTGAAGGGCGCGGCCATTCACAGGATGATTATGATAACTTAGTGACATTCTATCCGCTGTTTCAATCGTTTATCAGTAACGCCCGCGGTATTGTGGTTCATTCTGAGTTTGCCCTGAAACGGGTGAAACAAGTGTATCGTGGCCCCGTAATCAAACTGGAGTTACCCTATGCGGCTGCTTCGACCCCCGTCACTGCCCGCCGGCATGAAGAACCCTGCCAGATAGTATTTTGCGGGCACGCTGGGCCAAATCGCCGTCTGAAGCAGTTTATTGGTGCCTGGTCGGAGACTTCCCAGCCGAGTTTTTTCCGTTTAACGCTTTATGGAGACATCGACGCGGCAGATGAAATCATTGCCCTGGCCAAGGAGTTCGGGCTGGCAGAGCTGATTAATGTCGTAGGGTTTGTAAGTGAAAAGCACCTGGATGAGGCGCTATCTGCTTCTCATCTGGCAGTGAATCTGCGAAATCCCACGATGGGAGAAACATCAGCCAGTCAACTCCGTTACTGGTCAAAAGGGCTGCCCTCGATAGTGTCTGATATTGGCTGGTATAGCGAACTGCCTAGCGATGTTGTTATAAAGGTCGCGCCAAATTGTGAGGAGCAGGACATCATTTTCATCCTGGAGAAATTTATATCCGGTGAGCATGCTTACTATGAATACGGGATGAACGGGTACAAATATCTCAGTGAACAACATGGTATAGATCGATATGTTGGCCGCTTGGCCGAGTATGTTGCTCAGATTGAAAAAAGTCGTTTTGTAACATCACAGCTTGATGAAAGGCTCGTCGATTTGTTAGCGTCAATGTGTCACGATGTTGACGATTCAGTTTTATTTGAAAATCAAATAGAAATGCTGTGTGAAATGTTCAACGACACAGAGCCAACTCAGCCTGATCCCTAGTGTGGTGATGACACTGCTATCTGGCTAGCTGTCGAGTAAATTCAGATCGAAAATACCGATAACAAAGTGTAGAGTTAGCTGTCCGGGACAATACGCTTCTTAAAGGCCGAGCGCGGGCCCACTGCAGGCAGTGTTGCTTTTGCAGGTCTGAATTTTTATGGCAATGTTGCCGGTGGCCTTTTGGGGGCTATTCGCGCACAAGTTTATACGGCAAGTGTTTTCTATGTCTGACTATACCTATCACTTTGACGACTCTGCTATTGATCGATTCAATGCGATTCTGGAGAATCGACTGGGTGACGGCTCCGGTTTTCACGAACAGGAGTTCTTCGACACACTAAGCCTGCTTCTTGCGCTTAATCGCGATGGTTCTTGCCTGGACGTTGGCGCCGGCATCGGTCGTATCACATCGATCGCCAGAGAGGCTATTTCTCATATTGTGGCATTGGAACCTGACGAATCTCGATGGAAAGAATGCCACCGCGACTTCCATCAGGAAAAATCCTGCGAAGTTTTTTGTCAAACTACCAGTCAGTATATTCAGAGCAATCCAGATAAACGATTTAGTCTGATTGTCGTCAGTATGGTCATACAGCACCTTTCTACCGAAGCCACCAAGACGTTGATGCATGATATTGCTCAATTACTCGAGCCCAACGGCGTTGCTATTGTGTCGACTACTCATACTGTTGAGACAGCAAAAGGCTTTTCGTTGTCTGGAGATCCAGATCGAGTTTATATAGAAAAAGAAGAGTTTAATGCCTACGCTAGCGCCCCTTCTTCAGCACAAAAAAACGGTCTCCCCGTGAGGCGTTTCAGCAAAAAAGACTTGTACGAGGAAGTCCAGGCGGTTGGACTGCAGGCTATCCTCTGGCGGCAAATGTCATACTACAAACCTAATGGTGCGAAGTTTTTTGCCAATCGGCTTGATGTTGATGCCCAGGTCCTTGCGAACGTTGGCAACAGTCAGTTTATTGTGGTTCAAAGGGGGAGGGTGGCGATAGCAACTTAAAGTGGGGACCGGCCCAAAGCCCCTGTCATGCCCGTGTCTCCCTGCGGAATTCTCAATCTCGCAGGCAGAGAGAGCCATCTGCTCAAATTTTGTTCGGTTAGTTAGGCTGTCTAACTACCCGAGAACCCGGCAAACTGAACCGAGGTTATGTGTAGCGGCGCAAGATCCTCGACGAGAAAGGAATCTCCAATACGCAATGAAATGGCAAGGCTATTTATTCCTTTTCTGTACTTTTTGGGGATATCAAATTCTAGCATTATTGCTCTGGATGCAAACGGTTTCAGCGGGCCAATGTCAATGACCTGGGATTGGGGCGCAGCTTTCAGCTTCTTCGAACGGTTGCGTATATTGTAAATAAGTGCGCTGGATGGGAGGGATTCGAAGTCCAGTGTGTGTTTAGAATGATTACTGATAATCACTCTAACTTGCCCGCAGCCGTTATTGTCCAATCCAAAGAAGCCTTTTGAATACAAGCTAACAAAGCGTGCTATATCTGGAGCCGTCGTTAGGACGGTTACTTTGTCAGATTTTGCCCGGACTTGATTCAGGGACACCGGGCGAGGTTGGTATGTCCTTGCGCCGCTAAGGGACGACCTATAAATTTCGAGGTCTTCCTTGTAATAATCGTGCAATTTCACGACCAAATCGGGCGCCATGAAATCATTGGCCGTTATTTTACTGACGTCATCCATTTCGCCGGGCACAATATCTGCGTAACGTCCTGAATTGATCGCCAAGTCATCAGCTTCGTGTCGCAGACTGGTATTGTGTTTGCCGAGTTTTATCGTCTGTCCCGTCAATTCAGAAAGGCGAGCTGAGAGGTCATTAAATTGCTCCATCGTGAACACGTCGTTATATTTGTCGACACCGGCTAGGAAAGCTGCTTGTGGCGCCCAGTGAGGGTCTAGTCGGGTGGGGTCGGATGCCAGCAGGTACTCTGCGAATTGTCGAAACGAAATGCCATTTCCTATATTTGGCGTCGACTCGTTCCGCACAGTCCGAAAAACGTCCAGCGTGTGGTCGAGGTTTCTCGGCTCCAGTCGATTCAACAAAAACTTCTCGGTATAGGCGCTGATAATGCGACTTACCGGCTCTCGGATTACGGCAAATTTGTAATATTCCTCGCTTTGAACCAATTTGCGCACAGTTTCGAAGTCGTGATCCTTCAACTGTGCTCCGGTTGAGAACGCGTCTGTGACACGATGTACGTCGTTCTGAAGTATTATTTCCGAATTTGGCAACGCCGATAGCTCAACCATGAGGCGCTTGAGAGTCGTGCAGCCACATTTGGCAATTGGAGCGTAAAGAAGCTTGTGATTTTCACATAGAAAAAAGGTCTTCAATGGCGCGGGCAGTGCGGTCGGTGCCCCCAGTGCAAAATACTCCGCTGCAGTCTTGGCCCAAGGCTCATCTAAGCGCAGCTTTCTGCCCGGACGACTTAACAACATAAACTTTCCTCTGATGAACAAAACCGCCAAATACCCACTTGATTCCGTGAGCATCGAAAGTGGGTTAGTTTTTCTCCAAGAAATCGGTAATAAATCGACTCGCCGATCGAAACTCACCTCCCGCGGCAACCGACAATTATACCAGATTTGTTTCTGCTGAATAGCGGCAGTGGTAACAAGGGGCAGATTATAGAGCATTCGATGTGATTTACTTCGCCGCGGGAATGTCGCTTTGGTGCTTAGGTCAGTGCGATTCTATCCGGAGCTCGAAGTTAATTGCCCCGTCCGACCAGCGCGTCTATTACAGGGTCCCATGTAATGTGCTCTACACTTTGAAATCCGGACAGCCCCATGTCAGCGCAAAGAACCTTGTTAAAGATTAGTTGTTCGATATTCTGCCCAAGCTCTTCAGGAAGAAGGCTCTGCAAGATCAAGCCATTGACGTTGTGCTCTACAAACTCCAGCGGACCCCCTGCATCAATTGCGGTAATGACAGGCTTCTGCGAGAGAAACGCCTCCAAAGTGATATACCCATAATCTTCGTCATGTGGAGCAAAATAAACAGCGGAACTTTTCCCGTACAACTGAATAAGATCCTCATCAGTAACATAACCCAGAAACTGCACCCGGTCAGATACGTTCAGCTTTTTGGCCAATTCTTCGAGCGCCTCTCTTTCGGGCCCCGACCCGGCTATTTTACAGTTGATTTTGTTGTCGACATAGGGGAGGGCACTTACCAGAGCATCTATCCGTTTGAGTTTGTCCAGTCGACCGACTGACAAAATGTAATCCTCAAAACCAAGATTTTGATATCGACCGACCAATCGCGGAGGGTGGTAGAGCGCCCTGGAGGCCAGACCATTGTATTTCTGCAATCGATCAGCCGTGTTCTGTGAATTTGTAAATCGATGCTTATAAGAGGACAGCGCTGTGGTATCCATGGCCACAAATTCATCGCGCAGTTTTCGGTCTTTGGCGTTGCGCATATCAAAGGAAGAGTATCCAGAGTCCAGAAGATCATACATTTGACGATACTGGTGTATTAGCCACAATACTTTTCGGGGATGCTGAATGAAGTAGGAAGGAAATTTGGTCGCGATTACCATATCTATCTTCTTGCCATTTGACTCACTCAGATCCAGTTTTTTCCAGAAATCCATGATTTCCAGAAGCTGACTGTGTGGATACCATTTATACGGTATGTTGATGAGCTCTACCTCATAGCCCCTTTGTCGGAGCTGATGGATTAGTGCGTCAACATGGATCTCAGCTCCCCCTGAGAAAAATGGCACCTGTGCTGCGCAGACAGCAATAGTTTTAACGTCAGAAACTCCAATGGAATTACTTAGCATGTCTACTCTTTTCTTGAGTCGGCCAGATAATTTGGAAAGGGTTTGTGATACAACACTCAAAATAGTACTCCTCAATATTGATGTTGCTCAGCACTTCACGTGGAAAATCCCAACTGAGGAGGCGTTTGACTGACTGACACTGGGCAGCTTGTACCAGTGATCTGATGTACGGATTGTAACGCAATCGGTGGATGACCTATTAATTTATCTGACTTACGGCGGCCATTAATACGGTGTGCGCTGCAATGACGTAAATATTAACCAGGCAGCCTATGACAAATTTGATTGGGTATACATTTCCCAGACGCCGGTGATTTCCAGCGATATTTGTTCCTGTTAGTCGTCAGGTTATCGCATATTCGAGCCACTGAAGGCGATAGGTTCGACTTTGATCTGTAGTTGTCAATTCTTGCCTTTGAGTGACCACTTTCTCGGGAGGCATCGTGTCATCAGCAGAGATTCTGTGTTTGTGGCCGAGACGGAGCTCCACAATTCGACTTTCTCGAACGCGTGCAATCGGTATCTCAAGCTCGGTGTTCCGCAAATCATACTTACCAAGTTCGAGTCCGCAGGCAGAGATCCATGTCTCGCTCTCGTTTTGTGCATACTCCCCTTTTATCGTTAGAGTCAGCGTTTTGCTAAAGGGCGATAGGTGTTTTCTCAATACTCTGAAGCGCAGTATAGATTCACTGCCTGTTGACCAGACCCCCTCGGGAGCTGCAGGCCACCAGCCCGACTTTGGCTTTGCCCATTGCGTTAGTAGATGTCCATGCGTGGCGGCGCCATTCCAGACCGGGATTTGCGTGAGATTTTCCAGCAAGGTGATAATGGCGTGAAAAGCAATTTCATCAGTGGATGTCTGCGGTTCGCAGTAGGTTTTTCGCTGATAGGGAAATAGTTCCGGGTAGGGGTGATCGCTGTTCAGGAAGTGCGTAACTACTTTCTCGTTCGATGTACGAAAATACTCTCGAATAAGTTTTTGATCTTTCTGTTCAAGAAAATACTTCCCGCTGGCCTCATTGTTATTGATGTTGTCTAACAGCGAGTCAACGACTATTTCACGGCCTGCGGGGTCGTCAAAATAGCCGTCCAGAAGATTCAGCAATCTCGTCGAAACAAGGTTGAGGCTAGAATTCTGTCGATTCGGTGCCAGTATGAAATTCGCATCGCGAGCCAGGCCTATTGCTTCAAGACAATCAAGAACAACATTGCCCTGGCAGAGCGTGTCGCTATCATACAGTCGAGTTTGTACTGTGCGATGACCAAATACCGCTTCGAGTTTTGACAAAAGTGCAAAGTAATCCCGGCTATCGTTAAACAGGTAGTGTTCATTGCACAGGATCTGCTCGATCGTCAACAGCTGCCGCCCGTGTTTGACAGATTGGAAGTAACCAGATTGAATAATCTCGCTTTGTTCGCGTAAATAAATTAGGGGTAAAATTTCATGGCCATCGAGTTGGCGCCGTATAAAATCAAGCTGCTGTAGAGAAAATGAATGGAGACCTTCCCAGCTGAGAAACGCTTTTTCAAATCCCTGCCTGGAGAAGTCGTCCAGCTCACTCCTTAGAGGCTCAAAAAAGACGCCTTTTGAATCCCTAAATAAATCGTGATGTCCTAGACTTCCCGTGAAGCCGCTGTGTGGAATGACTATTCCATGTGCGTGGAACCAGTTTCGATTTAAATTGACGTGTGCCTGAATGGCAGAACTTCCAGCCTTGTCTAAGCCCACATGAAGGTGTATCTGCACTGTAAAGGTCGTCTCCGGTTGTCCTGAATCGAAAAAGCACACGCAGTCAGAAAGCCAGGAAATCAGCTAAAGCGCATAGCAATAAAAGTATAGCCGGTATCAAAAGTTTATTGAATCGAAAGCTTGCGCCGGAACAGGGCGTCTGTGCATGCGGGACCAGCCAGCTTTGTTATTGACTCCGTGCAATTCGTACTAGGGTTTTTGGCATCGGATGGTATAGTGACGGCCCAGAAATCGGTATATCAAGGAATCGCTCGAACATGGCAAGTAGGGGCAGTATCTCGATTTGGTAAGTCACGTTTTTTTGGGATTCAAGTAGGCTTTGAACTCTCGGAACATCACGAAAGTATCATAAACGATAGTCGTGCTTAAAAAATCAATTGAATAAATCTATTTTTGGAAAATGACATGAAAAAAGCAGTCGTAACAGGAGTGACGGGCCAGGATGGTGCATATTTGGCAGCATTGCTGTTAGAAAAAGGTTACAAGGTATTCGGTGCGTTTCGACGTACCAGCGCCGTTAATTTTTGGCGTATGCAGGAACTGGGCGTGATGGGGCACCCTAACCTTGTGATGGTGGATTATGACCTCACAGATCCTATGGATGCCGTCAGGTTACTGGAGGAGGCTGAAGCCGAGGAGGTTTATAACCTGGCGGCTCAAAGTTTCGTCGGTGTTTCGTTTAAGCAGCCGATGGCGACGGCAAAAATGACTGGATTGGGCGCATTGAATTTGCTTGAGGCAATCAGGGCTGTCGACCGGAAGATACGCTTTTATCAGGCCTCGACCTCGGAAATGTTTGGCAAGGTACAAGCCGTTCCCCAGAATGAGGAAACGCCATTTTATCCCCGAAGCCCCTATGGTGTTGCGAAGCTGTTCGCGCATTGGATGACAATCAATTATCGAGAATCCTACGACATGTTCGGGTGCAGCGGAATTCTTTTCAATCATGAGTCACCGCTGCGAGGCAAAGAATTTGTTACGCGAAAAATCACCGACACTGTGGCGAAGATACATCTTGGACAGGCGGATGTGCTGGAATTGGGTAATCTGGATGCGAAGAGGGACTGGGGATTTGCCAAGGATTATGTGGATGGCATGTGGCGAATGATGCAAATGGCTGTTCCCGATACGTTTGTCCTCGCCACTAATCGTACCGAAACTGTTCGAAACTTCGTAGAGCTGGCGTTTTCTGCTGTCGACGTGTCGGTTGATTGGAGCGGCAAGGAAGAAGGCGAAGTCGGCAAGTGCAGCAAATCCGGTAAGACGCTGGTTAAGGTCAACCCGCAGTTTTATCGCCCGGCAGAAGTCGAATTGTTAGTCGGGGATGCGTCCAAGGCAAAGAAAGTACTCGGCTGGGAAGCGACAACGACATTGGAGCAGCTCTGTGAAATGATGGTCGAAGCCGATATCGGGCGCAATAAACAAGGCGTGTCGTATTAATGAGACGCGCACTGATTACCGGAATCGGGAGCTTTACTGGGCCTTATATCGCGCGGGAACTGTCCCTGAGTGGGTTTGAGGTCTACGGACTTAG
>Ga0209390_10002425_pt1 | contig 32773 bp, 25 predicted proteins | sample BON01_FD_187212 | JGI IMG/M metagenome (GOLD analysis project Ga0209390, IMG submission 187212) | Freshwater microbial communities from Lake Bonney liftoff mats and glacier meltwater in Antarctica - BON-01 (SPAdes) (version 2) | ecosystem: Environmental > Aquatic > Freshwater > Ice > Glacier...
CTGGAGAAGTTTCTGCTCAATAGCGAGGCATATAGTAAAAGAATATTTCAAACCGAACTCAATAAAACACAAACAGAACTGATGTTCTCAGGATAGGGGGTACTTTTTGAAAAATAGAAAAAAAGCCCCTAATTGCACATTAGAGGCCTACTATTCGTGCTCTCATAAATATGTCGGACGACAGTAATTTTTAATGTTTACTTCATGGATCTTATTAATTTTAATTAAGACTTATTTAATATATGTAAACTATGATAATCAATTATTAATTGATTTACTTCATAAAACGAGTATACTATTTGGAATAATATCTATTTGGATTTTATATGACAAATTTTCAAAAAATAGAGATATTTCTCAAACAAGAATTTACGCTCTATTTTAATATAGTTTTTTTATTTTTGCGTTCCATGAGCCTACACTAACTATTATTAAAAAAGGCTTAAATTTCTTAATGGGAAAATCAGAGTTAAGTTCATTCATAGGATTCCTTTTAGCGCCTGTAATTATTATTTCTATCAGTATACTTCTTGGATATTATTTGAAAAGGTTTATTCCAAAATTTTATTACCTATTAACAGGAGGAAGATAATAATCCTCGCAAATCGAGCCGGTGAGACAGAATGTTGCTTTTAAATCTACAAAACTACCAAATTTTATTAGGTAGTAAATTGGAATTGTAACCTTATACAAACGACACTTCTTACAAAATAGCAGAAGAGAATTGCAAATCGTGATTAACCCAAAAAGCCAACTAGTGCCAGTTGGCTTTTCCTTTACTTACTAGTACCTTTGCAATCCTTTAAAATCGCTGAAAGTACATCCTGCATTGAGCTTCGCATCGAAGCATAAATGGGATTATGACACTTTCAATCATTCTAATATCTAAGATAGTTTATATATGACTGATTTTTAGATACTTAAATTAAACCTTATGATATCAGTAGATAATTTATCACTCAAATTTGGCAAAAGAACACTTTTCGATGAAGTTTCCCTGAAATTCAACCCCGGCAATTGCTATGGTGTGATCGGGGCGAATGGCGCGGGAAAGTCAACTTTTTTGAAAATCCTTTCTGGTGAAATGGATAGTACCAGCGGCGGTATCAGTATTACTCCTGGTCAGCGAATGGCTGTACTTAGTCAAAATCACTTCGGCTTTGATGAAGTGGACGTCTTGAAAACTGTCCTCATGGGTCATAAGACACTTTATGCCATCATGGAGGAAAAAGATGCCATCTACATGAAAGAGGATTTCTCAGAAGAAGATGGTTTACTTGCTTCTCAATTAGAAGCTGATTTTGCAGAGATAGATGGATGGAATGCTGAATCTGATGCCGCAGCCTTGCTTTCAGGCTTGGGGATCACGGAAGATCTGCATTACATGCAAATGAAAGACTTGGCTGGAAATCAGAAAGTCCGAGTTTTGCTTGCACAGGCACTTTTCGGAAATCCCGATATTTTGATTCTCGATGAGCCTACCAATGATTTGGATGCGGCTACCATCGAATGGTTAGAGAACTTCTTGCTAGATTTCAAAAACTTGGTGATCGTCGTTTCTCACGATAGACACTTCCTGGATTCTGTATCTACTCACATTGTGGATATCGATTTCGGGAAAATTAAAATATACTCTGGTAACTATACCTTCTGGTATGAGTCTTCTCAGCTCGCGTTGAAGCAGCGTTCTGATTCTAACAAGAAGGCTGAGGACAAGAAAAAGGAATTGCAGGCGTTTATCGACCGATTCTCTGCCAACGTCGCCAAGTCAAAGCAGGCTACGGCACGTAAGAAGATGATCGAAAAGCTGAACATCGATGACATTGAGCCTTCGATGAGAAAATATCCCGGCATCATGTTCAAACCTGAAAGAGAAGCTGGAGATCAGATTTTCATGACTGAAAATCTGGAATTGAAAGCTGATGGAGTGACTTACTTCACTGACGTAAATCTCATGGTGGACAAAGGCGACAAAATCGCTTTTATCTCCAAAACCAAACAGTCGGTGAACAAATTCTTCCAAACTATCATGGAGGAAATCCCTGCTTCTGAAGGAAGCCTCAAATGGGGAGTTACGATCAACAAGGCTTACTTGCCTAATGATAACTCTGAATATTTCAAAACCGACATTTCTTTGATCGATTGGTTAAGACAATTCTCAGGAAATCAGGAAGAGGCTTACGTGAGAACTTTCCTAGGAAGAATGCTCTTCACAGGTGAGGAATCATTGAAGAAGTGCTCCGTGCTTTCCGGAGGTGAAAAAGTCCGCTGTATGATCTCCAAGATGATGCTTCAGAATCCAAACCTTCTGGTAATGGACGAGCCAACCAATCACTTGGATTTGGAATCGATCACTGCATTCAACAACGCAATAATTGAATTCCCAGGAACGGTTTTAATGACTTCCTATGATCACGCTTTCGTGCAGTCAACTGCAAATAGAATTGTAGAATTCACTCCAAAGGGGACGATCGACAAAAGAATGCCTTACGAAGCCTACTTGGAAAGCGCAGAAGTCAAGGCGTTGAGAGAGAAGATGTACTCTTAATCGTAAACTCGATTCGCTGCCACTCACGGCAATAATCCTCTACCTGGCGATCACAAGCGCCATCGGAGCCTGGGCTTCAAAATTCGTAAAGGGATCGAATGACTTTTTTTTAACAGGTCGTTCGCTCCCTTTATTTTTCCCATATAAACTAAAAGTCACCTATGAACTATCCTAAAATTATACTCAAGCACGGCAAAGAGATTTCGTTGAAAAGACGCCATCACTGGGTGTTTTCTGGAGCTATTTTCCAAAAAGACGCCGATCTTAAAAATGGCCAATTGGTTACCGTTGTCTCTTCAAAAGAGGAGTTTTTGGGAATAGGCCATTTTACCGAAGGCTCCATCATGGTTCGGATTATTTCCTTCGAAGAGCGAGAAATCGATCAAGACTTTTGGAATGAGAAACTCGCTTCAGCACTTTCCCTACGAAAAAGCCTTGGACTTGCGGACAACGAAGAGACTAATGTGTATCGATTGATTCACGGTGAAGGCGATTTGCTTCCAGGGTTGATTGTGGATTTTTATAATGGTACGGCAGTGATTCAGGCGCATCAAATTGGTATGCATAAGCATCTGAAAGAAATTGCATTGGCTATCAAGGCAGCCTATGGAGATCAGATCTCAGGCGTATATGACAAAAGTGCAGAGACTTTACCGAAGAATCTGGACACTGCTTCCAATGAATGGATTCTCGGTGCACCAAAGACCGACCTAGTCCAAGAATATGGAGCAACCTATAAAATCGACTGGGAGAAAGGCCAGAAAACAGGCTTTTTCATCGATCAGCGAGAAAGCAGAAAGTTGTTAGCTTCCTATTCCAAGGGTAAAAAAGTATTGAATACCTTTTGTTATTCAGGTGGTTTTTCTGTTTTGGCATTGAAAGTAGGAGCATCAGAAGTCCACTCCGTAGATATCTCTAATAAAGCCATAGAACTCACCGAGGAAAACATTCTACTCAATCCTGAAATCGCAGGGAAACATGAATCAAAAGTTGCCGACGTGGTCAAATACATTCGTGAAATCGGTGATGATTATGATGTAATCGTGCTCGATCCACCTGCTTTTGCCAAAAACCTAAAAGCAAGACACAATGCCGTTCAAGCTTACAAGCGTCTAAATGCTGAGGCTTTGAAAAAAATCAAATCAGGAGGGATTCTTTTTACGTTCTCCTGCAGTCAAGTGGTGGACAAAGCACTTTTCCGTAATACCGTCACTGCTGCAGCTCTTGAATGTGGTAGGAAGGTGAAAATCTTACATCAAGTAACTCAGCCAGCTGATCATCCTATCAATATTTTCCACCCAGAAACTGAATATCTCAAAGGCTTGGTGCTTTTTGTAGAGTAAAATCATAGTTTACAGGTAAGAGTTAAAGTCTTTTACCCTATTTTCGTTTACTAATAAAAAAACATCATGTACACAGGAATTCAACATCTTCATTCAGGAATCGCTTATCTGGCATTGCTTGCTTTGGTAGTGGTAATTATTTACATGTTTATCGGCTCGCTGAAGAATCGTGAGTTCACGGAGAAGGATAGAAAAATTGGCTTGATCGCATTTATTATTTGCCATATCCAGTTACTGGTTGGCTTGATCCTTTATTTTATCAGTCCATTGGGTTTGGAGATGCTGAAATCAGGTTCAGCGATGTCTGATCCAGCAGCTAGACTGATTGCCCTCGAGCATCCTCTGATCAATATTATTGCGATTGTATTGATCAGTATCGGCTACATAAGAGCGAAAAAGCCAGGTGCATCACGTGCTAGATTCAGAAGCATCTATATGATGTACGCTATTGGACTTGTTCTTATTCTTAGCAGGATTCCTTGGTCAGCTTGGGTTGGATAAGATTAAAAATAAGTTAAACCAAGAAGAGGTAGCATGTGTCATGCTACCTCTTCTTTTTTAAAGGTTGCGCCCATGTTACAAAAATTCGATCCTATGGGACGTTAGCCAATCGTTTATTTTAATCTTTCCATGAGCAATATCCATTAGCAAATAAGCTAGTTCTTGGGATATGGAGTGCATGTGCCACTTGATAAATCACTTTACATAAGCTTCAATCAAACGCTCAGCACATCTTTCACCGTCCATTGCTGCAGAGACAATACCACCGGCATATCCTGCACCTTCTCCGCAAGGGTAAAGTCGCTTGATCTGAACATGTTCAAAAGATTCTCGATCGCGAGGAATTCTAACGGGCGAAGAAGTTCTGCTTTCAAGTCCGATCAACTGAGACTCATTGGTGTAATAGCCTTTCATTTTTTGTCCAAAGGTCTTGAAAGCCACAGCCAATCGTTGTGAAATAAAATCAGGCAATACATTTCTCATTTCTACAGAGTTCAGACCGGGTTGATAAGATGTATCAAGCAAGCTTGAACTCACCTTTCTATCTACAAAATCAATCATACGTTGGGCAGGAGCAGCTTGTGTTTTACCTCCAGCTTCCCAAGCTTTTTTCTCAATATCCGCCTGAAACTCCATGGCTGCCAAAGGGCCAAACTTTTGGTATTCTGGCAAATCTTCTAACTCCACCGAAGCCACAATTCCGGAATTGGCAAACTTCCCATCCCGACGACTTGGACTCATTCCATTCACAACTAATTCTCCTGGAGTAGTAGAGGATGGAACGATAAACCCACCGGGGCACATACAAAAATTCAGTCTGATGAACTAACGAATAGGCAGAAGCAGGAAGATATGGTCCACGGTCCAACTCACAATGATATTGGATACTATCAATGAGATTTTGGCTATGCTCAATTCTCACACCAAGTGCAAAAGGCTTCGCTTCTATAGTAATCTCCTTTTTGTGAAGCAAATGAAAAATATCCCTAGCTGAGTGGCCTGTAGCCAGTATTACACCTATCCCCGTGATTTTGTCACCATGCTGAGTTACTACCCCTTTGATTTCATTTCCTTCCAAAAGAAAATCTTCAACTCTAGTTTCGAACAGAACCTCCCCTCCAAATTTCCTAATACTTTCCCGAAGTTCCTCCACGAGTTTAGGGAGTTTGTTTGTGCCAATATGAGGATGTGCATCTACCAGAATCTCCTCCGTAGCACCATGTGCTACAAGAATCTCCATGATTCTTCGAATATCTCCACGCTTTTTAGATCTAGTGTATAGCTTTCCATCCGAATAGGTACCTGCTCCGCCTTCCCCAAAACAGTAATTGGAATCTGGGTTTACCACATGATTCTTGTTGATTGCTGCAACATCTCGACGGCGGGATCTGACATCCTTGCCACGCTCAATCACAATGGGCTTCACTCCTAACTCTATCGCACGTAATGCTGCAAAAAGTCCTGCTGGCCCAGCTCCTACAATAAGGATAGGGTCTTCGTTACCAACATTCTTGTATTCGGGTTGATGATCAAGAAGCGCTGGAGGAGTTTCCTTGACAAAAAGCTCAGCCTGTACGTTTATCTTCACATTTCTTCCGCGAGCATCTATAGAGCGCTTGACTTGTCTGGCCACAGAATCGCTGGAATCTGCGGGAAGTCCAGCTTTTTTCCGTACTACTTCCTGAAATATGACAGGGTCATAAGCCTCTTCAGGGCTCAATTGTAAGTTGAATTCTTGTTTCATGGTAAGGTATTTATCCTTAAAAAGATGCGCAAAGGTAATGGATTATACAGTATGTAGTGCCTATATGGGGAGCAATCTCAGGCTCGCTGCCACGGCCTCCTCCCGTCTTATAATTATCTCTGGTGCTAAATGAATAACGCTGCTCCCTTCATTATCACTAACGTTTTTCGTAAAAATGGAAGTAATCTCCTTAGAATGTTGAAGGTATTCTGTTAGAAAATAAATCCCCATAACCCTCTTAAGAAGGGGGAATTGCCTCGATAGAACTTCAGCCATTGATATCAAGAACCTACGTGCAACATAGCAAGCAGTTATATTCATTTAAATCATTTCGCCCAAAGTAAGCCCTTGCAAAAAGGTGAGACGATAACACTTGTTAATTAATTCGTCTTTCTTTTTCTGATCCGGCTTAAGGAAACTTTCGTGATCCCGAGATAGGAAGTAATAAAATGCTGAGGGATTCTTTGGATTAATTCCGGTTGCTCTTCCATCAATTTGGCATATCGTTCTTGTGGGGTATTGACCATAATTGTTAAAAGCCTGTTGAAAAGTGCAATCAATTTCCGCGCCCCACACTGGTAAAAACCAATCTCTAAAATCGTGTTGATTTTTGAGCAAAAGTTCAAAATCTCTCTTTGATAACATACTAAATTTAAAATCTTCAATGGTCTCAATTGAAAATCCACTGGGAGTGTGATAAAGAAAACTTCCCAAAACTGTAACCGCACCTCCTTCCAGAAAAAACTGAATGGTAAAACCCTTTCCTTCCTTGTTAACAGACACTCGGCCACATCCTTTATTGATGAAATAAATTTGCTGACAGATTTCTCTCTCCTAGAGGATAGCAGTCTTTGATTTGACTGTGAGTAGTTGTGTTTTTGTCCATATTAAATCTGCTATATCAAAAGTGCTTGTCATTTCATACTTTAAATAAATGAGTTACTAAATCCCACCGATTTCCAGGTGGTTTTAGCTACTACTAATTTTGCTACAGGATAGTAAATCCAGAATGAAAGGTAATTTTCACCAACTCCCCTCGTCTCCCTAATTCGAGAAGATCGCAATTTTTAGTACAATGTATCCTAAGAAAGATTAAACCTGAGGACTAAAACATAGCGTCTGCTGAACCAACAAGTGAGTAAGCGGACGTTTTGGCTCCTTATAACATCTGACTCTGGCGATCTATGGATTAACTCATATACCTCAGGCTAAAGATTTATTCGACTTCAGAGGAATATGTAGATACAAAGCATGTTTTCCACCTGTGTGAATAATGTGATGCCCCTTGTTCTCTGGAACATAACTAGTAGTTCCAGGCATGATCGCGCCCAAATCATTTTTCGAGCTGATCGCCAATCGCACTTGCTCACCAGAGTAAAAGAGCATTCCAATAGGAAAAAGAGCAATATCGATTTCAGCAATTTCGCCTGGTTGAAGTTTCTCAATTCGGTCAAAGCTGTGTGCGGGAACTTCATCGGTCGATAACTTTTCATCCAGATATCTGGCAGAAACACGCAAACGACCATTTGAGCTCTTCTGTTGAACCAAAACAATCCTGTTTAGAAACTCTTGGGTTCCCCATCAATGCGGAGAATCCTTATGAGTATCTTCTAACTAATTTGATGAATCACTTTTTGACCGGAATGACAAGTCATCAAGATAGATGTAAGGAATCAAAAGTTTTGTTCCGCTGAGTACCTCTGCTTTCTTCTCTGCTTCGTCGACCTTTATTTCCATTTCTGGTTTGTCTACTTCTTGGCCAAAAACCATAGAATTACCAGCTATGATTAGTACAACTATTAAAGCTAAGCTCTTCGGTATTCTGCTGTCTTTTAAGTAAATGAATCCTGATTTTAGACGTTAAAAAATGAAAGCCTGTCAGGAATCTTATCCTGACAGGCTTCATTTAAACTACTAATTTGCTGTTAAATCTCCAGTCTTCTAGATTTTAGCAGGCACTTCGAAACCAGGTCGGTAATCACGAGTTAGCATTTTATCTGCCTCAGGGTCATTTACAAAAGTCTCTGATTTTGGATCAAAATCTAAAACTCGTCCCAGTCTATAAGCGATGTTACCCAGATGAGCCAATCCCGAGGAGAGATGCGCTGTTTCTACCGGTCCGTTTAGGATAGATTTATCATGCTTCCGTACTGCCTCAATGAAATTGGTAAAGTGTCCATCTGTACCACCTGCTCCTCTGTCCATGCCTGATGCTGCTGCTGCTCCATCATCTCCGGATTTTCCCGGAGTACGGTCATTTCCCAAGTAGGTCTTAAACTTATCATAGCCATCTACGACTAAATATCCCTTGTCTCCATAAAATATATTGCCCACCGAGGCTCCATCTTCTGAGTTGGTGTACCAAGGGCGAACTTCAAATTGGATGATTTTATTTTCCTCAGGATAGTTATAGATAGACGTCAATACTTCTGGCACTTCCTTGCTATCATTCCAAAGATATTTTCCTCCCATGGAAGTGATTTTGGTAGGAAATCCAACGTCGAGTCCCCACATACACAAATCAGTTTCGTGAATACCTTGATTACCTACATCACCGTTTCCATAATCCCAGTGCCAGTGCCAATTGTAATGCACTAGATTATGAGTAAACGGAGCTTTTGGAGCTGGGCCCGTCCACATATCATAATCCAAACCCTCCGGAACAGGAGAAAGACCCTTATCGCCAATATCTCCACGCATTCTAAAAACTAGACCACGGGCCATATATACTCTTCCGATATAACCATCTTTCATTAATTCTATTGCCTCTTGGACAGCAGGAGAGCTACGTAGCTGAACACCGTGCTGAACAATACGGTCATACTTAGTTGCCGCTTCTATCATCCTACGACCTTCTGAAATATTATGCGAGCCAGGCTTTTCTACATATACATCCTTACCTGCTTGACAAGCCCAGATCGTCGCCAATGCGTGCCAGTGGTTTGGCGTGGCAAGACTCACCACGTCAATATCCTTATTTTCCATCACACGTCTGAGATCCTGCTCCAATGCTACATCAGCACCATATTTATCTTTAAAGGTTTTTTGTCCTTGCCTCAACAGATTCATATCCGGATCGCAAAGTGTCGTGACTTGGACATCCTTTTGAGCCATAAAGCCCTGGATATGGCTTTTTCCTCGACCATTGATTCCCAGCACAGCCGCATTAATTCTGTCATTTGCTCCAAAAGCTGAAGCGGGAATAATGGTAGGTAGCACGAGCGCTGCGGTACCTGCAATAGCGGTTTTTTTAATAAAGGTTCTTCTCGATGATTCCTTACTCATTGTATTCGGTTTTATGGGTTTGAATTGAATTTAATTGAATTGATTCTTAGAAATATAACTAATCTCCTTCAATTGCTTTCATTGGATCTATATTTGGTGCTCCAGGCTGCTGAACAATGTGAGTAAGTGGCTCAATATTCTGCGCTGCTCCATTATACCCAGTTGTCTGATTCAAAACCGCTTCCACATTACCCACAATATATGGTTGGTAAACAGGCCAAAAAACATGCTTTGGATCCATCGTATATCTTGTCGTGCTATAGGTAGCCCACGGCACCTCGTCTCTGAAGAATGAATTTTTCTCCATCATCCTATCGTAATAAAAGCTACTACCAGACAACGATTTCTCGATATCTTCCCCTGTGATAGCATACGATTTACCGTTATAGGCTGCTTTTCCAGTTCTGGCTAGAATCACAGATATTCTTACCAATTCATCATGGCGATATTCCTCTCCAAATAGTTCTCTGTTTCGCTCATCCAGCACGGCACCTATTCCCTCCCTAGCAATATCTCCAACTGAATACATCTCTAATGAATTTGCTCTTTCGCGGATAGTATTAATATCTGCTGCTGTCCCGGCCAAGTTATCCTGCCAAAATCTAGCTTCAGCTCTTATCAAATAAGCCTCTGCAATCCGCATAATATACATGTCCATCTTTCCACCGTCTTGTCTGTCAGGTCGATCCTCCTGATTGACTGAATAGAATTTATATCGTGGATACCCAAACCAGCATCTAATCGTATCCTGGCAGGTAAGTTTCCCATTGTCGTCATACAATTGTAATGGTTTTAAGTAGTATGGACTGTCAGAATCCTTGAGCGAAGGATTGTCATATACAAGATCCTCCATTTCAAACCAGTTTAAGTCTTTATGGCGATAATCTTGCTCATCTATTTTCCCATTGAAGTTCCAGATATCATATTGAGAGTAATTGGTCGGACGTGCAAAGCCTTGGCTTCTTCCCCACTTTTTCATCATTCTACCTCTTGCATCACTGGTGGATTGCTGCGTATCCGTTCCTGTTCTAGTTGTACCAGGCTCCCAAATCCCTAGATTGGTACTTACAAAGTTTGGACCCCATGCCCTAATTCTCGCTGATCGTCCTTGACTTCCCAGTACAAATGGCTCATTCACCACCAGCCATATTCCTTCAGGATTACTGGTTTTTTGAGCTCCTTTGTCCATGTGCAAATAATTGACAGCATCAGCAGAAGCAAATCCACTTCTCCCAGGTAAAGGATTGCCGGTATTTGGATTATTGGTATTTGCTACCTCTACTTGCGTAACCCCCGCTGGGATCATCGCATCCGTGAACAAGCGCGATTCGCCGCCATTAATCACATCATCCATAAGAGCCTCTGCATCAGAAAAACGCTTATCCAGCATGTAATATTTAGCGAGAAGCATTCTTACAGCATCTTTTGGAGCTTGACCAATAGCCAATTCGCTTTTTGGCCTTACATTCTTCACAGCAAACTCAAGATCTACAATCATCTGCTCCCATATTCCCTGCATATGGAATACTTTAAAGTCTCTTCTGGACTCCGAAACTACGTTGAGAGGAAAGGCAACATTTCCAAAATCCATGGTAAGCTGCATGTAGAAAAATGCTCTAAGAAAATAGGCTGAGCCTAGCAAATGATTTCTTTCTGCATTTTCCATTCCGCCATTCCAATCGGGTATATCGATATAATCAATTACCGTATTGGCTTTTTTGATGTGGTCATAATTGTCTGCATAAAATGAACGGGTACGTCCTGCATCATTATTTCTACTATTAGTAGGAGTGGCATAAGTCCGCAAATCAACAAATGCATCCGGCTTATCTGTAGCCGACACAACTGATGCGTCGCTCATATTACTATTGAACATAAGTTCTCTAGTATCACCGTTCCATTGACTCATCACCCCTCTAAGAGAAGCATCTAGAGCCGTCTGCAATCCTGCCGCATCCTTAAATGTGTTTTCAGGACTTAGGAAAGACAACGGCTTTTCGTCAAGAAAATCATCACTGCATGACACTGATCCTAATAAGATCACTGCCGCAAGGATTCCATTCTTTATATATTTATTTTTCATCTTTTTCTATTTAAAATTCAATATCTCAAACATCTGTTAAACAATTACTTAGAAAGTAAAATCCAAACTTAATGAATAAGTCCTAGGCATTTCTCTGGAAGATTCTGGATCTCCCAACCCTTTGATCCATCCAGTAAATACAGCTACATTTTCAATGTTCAGTGCTAATCTTACATTGCTAGCATTCATCTTTTGCAAGATATTTGGCGGAAGACTATATCCTACAGATACATTTTGAAGTCTCAAGTATGATCTGTTCAGCCATTTATTTCCTCCGCCTAGATTGATAGAATTAATTCTTGCAAAATTATTTTCTCCATTGAGCGGTGTCCAATAAGGTATTGTGTACCAATTATGGTTTTTAATATACTGCTGTGAATTATTAAATGGCTCAGATGAACCTCCCTTATACCCTAGCTTAGCAAGGAAGACAAGACCTAAGTCCAACCCTTTCCATTCGAAATCATTTCTCAAGGTCATGTACCAAGGATTGTTTCTTAAGCCTAAGAATACTTTATCATCCACATCGATATCACCATCACCATCCTGATCCACGAATCTGAAATCACCTGGATACAGTCCATATTCTGCTGCCTCAGCCTCTTCTCCGATCTGATAGACACCGTTCAAATCCCAATCCCAAATTATGTCCTTGTTCTCTCCTATAAACCATCCGTTTTGAAGATCATCAGGTTCTCTTAACACCACATTCCCCTCACTATCGAGAGACTCTATAGGGTTATTGCCTAATGTGGTAATCTTATTTATAGCATAGGTGACGTTAAATGTTGTTCTCCACATGAAATTAGGTGTGGAAAAATTTATGGTTTTGATACCGAGGTCAAATCCTTGATTTTCCAAATTCCCAACATTTGTCTTTATCGAACCAAATCCCGTAAGATCGGGTAGCTTTTGATCCAGCAGCAAATCCTTTGTTTCTGATTTATAGATATCCAATGAACCGCTCAAGCGACCAGCAAAAAAGCCATAGTCAACTCCAACATTAAATGCTCCTGTTCTTTCCCAAGAAAGAGAAGGGTTGGCTATTCTGTTGATTTCTGTATATGGAGTAGCTATATATCCTCCATCATAATTTAGGTATAGCCCGTTACTTAATTGGGCATAGGCATTATAATCGTTCAATCCACTACTATTGCCGTTCACACCGTAGCTCAACCTCAGCTTCAAATAGCTGATTGCTTTTGCATTACTCATGAAATTTTCATTGGAAAGCGTCCAAGCTGCTGAAACTGAAGGGAAATTGGCATAGAGGTTTTCTTTACCAAAGCGAGAATATCCATCTCTTCTTATAGAAGCCGAGACATTGAAACGGTCTCCATAGGAATAATTAACTCTCCCCATCAATCCTGTTCTAGAATTCACTTCATCATACGAATTTAGATTTGGGTTTAAGCCCAATTGTAATGCGTGATACCCTAGAGCAGCAGTAGGAGAAAAATTATTTGTCCTTGCTCTGGTCTCCCAATTGCTATTTTGCTCTGCATTATATAAGCCTGTGAAATTTAGGCTGTGTTCTCCAAAAGCCTTACTCCAATTCAAAATGGTATTTGACTGCCAAGAAAAGGAATCATTGTATCTTCTTTCCGCATCGTCAACGGCTCTTTGTGGATTGCCGCTTCCATCGAAATCAAACCTCTTTCGGTAGTCAAATCGAGGCGTATAATCCGTACGTAAGGAAAAGCCATAAGGCAAAGTAAACGAAGCATAAATAGTAGGGTTAATCATAAACCTCGTATATCTTCTGGTATTCCAAGAGGGACTCTGGTATGGATTACTAATGTTTGATCCTGCACTTTGGTCATTCAAATTCTCTCTGGTTCTTGGCGCTCCATTCTTCCATGGCTGATCATAGGGAGAAAATACCCTATAGCTCCCATTACTTATTGCCTGATTACCTTCATCCTGAAAAGTAAACTGAGCATTTGCCCCTACACTTATAAACTCCGCTATGTTCACATCAAGATTCAGTCGGGAAGTGATCGTCTTAAACGTATCTCCTATTTGTACAGATTCTCTGTCACTATAGCCTATTGAGTAATAATAAGCTACCCTTTCTGATCTCCCTGATATACTCATATCGTAATCTTGACGAACTCCCGTGTGAAACAAGAAATCTTGCCAATCATATTGAACACCATTTTGAAAATTTTCCAATTCATTATCCAAAAACCCGAAGTTGTTCACTCTAGCTGTATTTATTACATCAGGATCTGTTTCCCCTGGAATACCGTTGGCAGCTAGCCATTCTTGCTGATACTGTGGCTCTATGCTATAATAGTCGCGGAATCTAGTCCAAGGATCAGTAATGGTGTTTGTAATCGACTCATTCATATCTGTGAGCCAATTCAAAACTTCATCTCCGCCTTTGTAAGTTTCCTGCCTTCTGGCTCCTGTTACTATACCTACGCGTGAACTCACAGAGATCTGTGGCTTTCCGAAAGCTCCTTTTTTGGTAGTGAAAATAACTACGCCATTTGTTGCCTGAGATCCATAGACTGCTGCTGCACTGGCATCTTTCAGTACATCTACACTTTCTATAGTATTAGGATTGATTTCAGCAAGGTCTCCACGAAAAATCACACCATCTAATACAATCAGCGGCTGGTTAGCAGCTCTTTCATCGTCGTCATCAGATTTAATAGAGTTGTCACCTCTTACCTTAAAATCTGGCACATTCCGCGCATTGGTAGAATAACCTACACTTAAACCCGGTACCGTAGTTCTCAAAATCTCCGATACGCTGGTAGGTTTATATTTCATCACTTCCGCAGCGTTCACACTTACAATTGCTCCTGTGAGATCCTTTTTCTTCTGTGTTCCATACCCTACGACTACGATTTCTTCCAAAGACTGTGTATCGTCCATCAGTTTTACGTCAAGTGTAGATTGATTTCCTACCTCAATTGTCTGAGTCTCAAAACTTATAAATGAAAATTTCAAGCTTACGTTTTCTGGAATTGTGAGGGTGTATTTACCGTCCAAATCTGTGGCTGTACCAATAGAAGTTCCCGGAACTGAAACAGTTACACCTGGCATAGGTTCTCCGTATTGATCAGTTACAGTTCCGCTTACTGTCACATCAAATAGGTCGTTTGGTGGTGATTCCGTTAACTTATCGAGTTTAGATTTTAGTTCAGGAAAGACCTTATTATATTTATTTAGGTCACTTTCATTTACACCTCTATTTGCAAACAAATTTCCTGTAAAAAAGGAAAAAAGAAGAGCTGTTAAAATAAATTTTGAAGGTATTTTTCTGTAATAATGTAATTGTCTTTTCATAATGGGTTACGTTAAAGTTAATTGAAATGGAAAGGTATTTTCCCAAAATCGTCTTACCTCTTTTTCTTCATGAGCATTTTTTAAATGGTTAAAAACTAAGTTCAAAAAACATTAATGTAAATATTTTAAATTTTAGTTGCGCTAGTTAAATCAACTAATAAGACCCTTCTTATTTACCCAAATTCAATTAAATATCATGGTTAATATGATGGAAGAAATACTTATATTAACCTCATTATAAAGTAATTACAATATAAAATATAGTAATTGATAGAATAGACTCGTTTGTGAGCTTATAATAAAATATCACCTATAATAATACAATAATTGGACTTTTAATATTAGTCGGAAATAATAAATAGTAGTAAAATTAATTAGGTTAATTCAAATGAGAACCAACGCTGCGGAAGGAGCTACTACCCTATATCATATCCAACTATTCGATTTTTAAAGCAATGGCCAATTTACAGAGAATTACCTCCATTTAGTTCCAAATTATTGTCGGAAACTTATACTATTTTAACATAAAATTAATATTTATGTAAAATCAGTTTACAAAAATGAAAAGTATAATTATTACGAATATCACAATTATACCACCCTATTATTAATAGATAATATAATTAAACACAGTATCATTAGGATATAGTTAAAAGTCGACCTTAAATTGAAACTCAAATCAGCTTCACCTAAATGATCCTGAAGTAGGAAGAAACGGTTAATCAGTCTAAATTCATATCAATGTAAAAAAGGGAGCTGATTGGCATCAAAAAGACAGTCTCTCTTTCTGAGAAAACAGCTACATACTACAACTAGGTTTTCGTTGCGTGCGTAGCACGAACAATGAAACCGAGGTTGCACGGAACCGGAATTGAGACACCTTATATATGGGTTTTTCGTCGATACCTAAAAAGCGTATAACGTATTGAATTTCAATATCTTGTCTATTAAAAAGTTACATAAAATAAAAAATTAAACTATTGATTATCAACGGATTGAAAATGTTAAAATCTCAAACCAGAGGATCTTAGTAAACTCCAATATAAAAATTTTGGATGGAACTTGAAACTACCGCAGGTTTAGTGCAGGGAAATCGCTTTTAGATTTTGAGGATTTTTTCCCGGTACTTATCATCAAGTGCGGAAAGCAACCTCTTGGACGGTTTACTCTTTTTTGTTGAGCTCTCCCGGTCAATCAGGTTAAGTGCCATTTTGGTGATCATGTTGTAGTTGAGAGCGGAATGATCTTTCTTTTTCAGGGAGGCATCTTCTTTGAAAATCACATCCAGACTCCAGTGGAGGTTGTTTTCTACTGCCCAGTGGCCTCTGACTGACTGACTGATTATCTGTGCGTCCGGTTTCAGGGACGTGATATAATAGCGTGTTTCAACGCTCTGTTTCCCGCTTTGTTTGTTGATCCGTTGTGAAGTCACACGTGCTATGCTTTTTAAATCCTGCCAGTTATTGCGGTCATCCAAGAATCTGAGCTGATCAACTACCTCACATTTTCTAAACTCTATCCTGCCATGTCCTAGGTCTCTACTTTGATACTCGTCTTTAATCGGAGCGATTGAAAACACTTTTTCTATTTGCTCTTTAAGTCCCTTTTGATTCCCTTTTACCATCAGTATATAGTCGGCCTGCTTATCCCGAATGGCGTGGGCTATGTTTTTTTGACATCCCATGGCATCCAGGGTAACGACACATCCCTTCAAAGCCAGAAGCTCAAGAAGTTGTGGAATGGCTGTGATCTCATTGCTCTTGGAGTCTACAGCCACTTGCCCCAGACACAGTCCGTTAGCAGAGGCAAAAGCGGAGACCACATGGAAAGCTGATTTCCCTGCTGTTTTATCAGCAGAGCGACAAATTGTCTTCCCATCAACAGCAATCACCTCCCCTGAAGTGAGCTGGGCAATAGAATCTACCCAAGAGATAAAACACCTGTTGAAGACTTCTGGATCAAGTGCGGAGAAAACTCTGCCCAGTACGTCGTGAGAGGGCGTTCCGTGCTGATAAGGATACCATTTTCTTAACCAGTCCAGTTTGGAACGGCCAAAAAGGCTAATTGACGTCCAACTATCTGCGCCACTGATGACTGCGGATATACTGAGAAACAAAATTTCTTCTAGTGGATAAAGATGATTGCCTTTGACGGTTCGACGGGGATCTTTCAAGTCTTTAAAAAAATGAGGGAAAGCCGGGTGGGTTTTTGGGGTGCTGTAGCAAGTGGGCATTTTTTTTACCCTCTCATAAATATACCTAAATTAACTCAATAACGAAAGGGTTTTAAAAGCGATTTCCCTGGGGCTGAACCCAGAAGTTAGACTAAGTGGCAATCGCTATTCCGTATTTTATGACCAGGTTTTAATTAATGCAGCAACTACTGATTTGATAGTAATTTCCGCACTTTTTGGTGATACGAAAGAGGCTGTAAAAGCCTATGAAGCCTATATCCCATGTATCAAAGCACAATATGAATCAGGAGCCGAGATTGCTTCTCTTTGTGTAGGGGCATTTCTACTTAGCGCTACAGGACTACTGAATGGTAAAAAATGTTCTACACATTGGGGATTTACAAATCTGTTTCGAGAGCTCTACCCAGAAGTCGAACTTCAAGATGGTGCGATAGTGACAGAGGAAAATGGCATACACCCCAGCGGTGGAGCGAATTCTTATTGGAACTTACTGCTTCGTTTGGTAAAAAATATGCGGATCGGGAAATAGCAGTGTTAACGGCTAAGTACTTCGCTATAGACATAGATCGTAATAGTCAGACAGCCTTAACCATGTTCAATGGCCAAAAATCCCATCAGGATGAAGCTGTGAAAAGAGCTCAGGAATACATAGAAAAGAAGATTGAAGAATGTATGACCGTAGATGTGCTAGCAGAGGAGATGGCTGTCGGAAAAAGAAGTTTCGAGCAGAGATTCAAGCGAGTGACCAATAACTCAGTCTTAGAATACATTCAACGAGTAAAAGTGGAAGCGGCGAAGCGAAGCTTTGAAACAACCATGAAAAACATCACGGAGGTAATGTTCGATGTCGGCTACTCAGACACAAAAGCCTTCCACACTACATTCAAAAAAATTACTGGACTCACTCCTATTGATTATAGAAATAAGTATAATAAGTTGGCGAGAATGCATTGCGCAGCACGCTGCACTGTATTGAATCGTGAATATTACTACACTTTATTTAGTAGGAGAAATCTATTTTATGGTATAATGAAAGTGCGTAAATCTTTACGTTCCAAAGCATAGACTAAATATTCCTAATCAGCACACAAATCATCAAATCCGTTTTCCCGTCATTCGCCGTGAAAAATTATCAGGTTTGCTGGAAGCAATGAATAGAGTCAAACTAGCTTATGCATCATTCCTAAGTATTAAAATCACCTCGTTATTGTGTAGCAAATCAGTTGAATGCAAAAAGAGAGGAAAGTATGCTTTAGAAATCTAATTGTTGAAATATAGCGGGTCGAACCTGTGACCTTTCCAAAAAGTAAATAGAACCTAGATGAAAAATTTAGACACAAAAAAAGCCGATCATTTCTGACCGGCTCGTGTAGCGGGAACTGGACTCGAACCAGTGACCTTCGGGTTATGAGCCCGACGAGCTACCAACTGCTCCATCCCGCGATATATCTTTAAAGCAATACGCTTTGTTTTTCTTATCTAAATCTGCCCTTGCGGCTAATTGTGATACAAAAGTAGTCGTTTAATTTTTAAATGCAAACCTATCGGTAAAAATATATTTGAATAACTGTTACAGTCTGCACCTTTTACCCCAACTCTTCTATCAGAAACTACTCACTATTATAAGGGCAGGTGATTGCTTACCAATTGATTAACACATGCTGCAGCAACATCAACCTAGGACATAAATTAAAGCCAAATTTTATTTCGCCAAATCACTTTAAACGTCTGGAGTGTCTAAAAATCAAGTACCTTTGTAAAAAATTTCTATAATGGATTCACCAAAACATCAAGCAGGCTTCGTCAACATCATAGGAAAACCAAATGTGGGCAAGTCTACATTGATGAATATCCTTGTAGGCGAGCGACTTTCGATCATTACATCCAAAGCACAAACTACGCGCCACAGGATTATTGGATTGACAAATTCCGAGAATTACCAAATAGTCTTTTCGGATACACCCGGAATGCTAAAGCCTCAGTATGAGCTTCAGAAGAATATGATGAGCTTCGTCAACATCTCTTTGGAAGATGCGGATATCATTCTTTTTGTCACAGATCTTTTTGAGACAGATGCGGATATTGAGCATGTAATAGAGAAAATCAACGAGTCTGGGGTTCCTGTTTTATTGATCATCAACAAAATTGACCTAGCCAAACCCGGTCAATTGGAGGAAATAACTACCTATTGGACTTCGAGAATTAAGTGTCAACTAGTCGTTCCAATTTCCGCAGGAGAAAAATTCAACACCGAAAAAATTATGCAGGAAATTCTGGATAGACTTCCTGAACATCCTGCTTTTTACGATAAAGCGGAACTTTCTGATCGATCAGAAAGGTTCTTTGCCTCTGAGATTATTCGCGAGAAAATCTTCGAGAATTATAAAAAAGAGATTCCGTACAGCTCCGAAGTCGCTATAGAAGACTTCAAAGTGAAGAAAAACATAATCAGTGTCCGTGCGATCATTTATGTAGAGCGGGATAGCCAAAAAGGAATCATCATTGGCGACAAAGGCGCTGCATTGAAAAAAGTAGGAATACAAGCCCGTGTAGAACTGGAAAAGTTCTTCGGCAAAAAAGTCTTCCTAGAAACCTTCGTGAAGGTGGAACAAGACTGGAGAAAAAATAAATTGAAACTGAAAAAATTTGGGTACGACCCAACCTAATCATGGCAAATATAGTAGCGATAGTAGGAAGGCCTAATGTGGGCAAATCCACTCTTTTTAACCGTCTGGTAGAAGAAAGAAAGGCGATTGAAGATAATATGAGTGGAGTAACCCGTGATCGTCACTACGGGCATGCACAGTGGGCAGGAAAGTTTTTTTCCGTGATTGATACTGGTGGATATGTAACCGGTTCGCAGGACATGTATGAGGCAGAAATTCGCAAGCAGGTGAAGCTCGCTATCGAGGAAGCTGACGTGATCCTATTCATTGTGGATTGTCACACAGGCCTTACGGACCTGGATAGTGAATTTGCTAAGGAACTTCGAAGTAGCAAGAAGCCAATCTATGTAGTCGCAAACAAAGCTGACAATCTAGAAAAAAGCTTTGCTGCCCATGAATTTTACGCATTGGGAGTAAGTAACTTTGAAGTTTATCCAATCGCTTCCGCAAGTGGCAGTGGTACTGGAGAGCTTTTGGATGAAGTAATCACCCATTTGGACGAAGAGGGAGATGAAGATCCCGATGCTAATACACCCAAGATTTCAATACTTGGACGACCAAACGTTGGAAAATCTTCTTTCTTGAATGCCTTAATCGGCAAGAATCGCTCTATTGTAACTGATGAAGCGGGTACTACGAGGGACTCCATTCATACACGTTACCAGCTTTTTGGGCAGGATTTCATCATTACAGATACTGCTGGGATCAGAAAAAAATCCAAGGTAACCGAAGATGTAGAATTCTACTCTGTAATGCGCTCTTTGAGAACGCTAGAAGAGTCCGACGTAGTCATGGTTATGGTAGATGCCACCAGAGGTCTTGAATCTCAGGACATGAACTTGATTGCCCTTGCCATCAAAAACAACAAGGGAGTCATGATCATGGTGAACAAATGGGATTTGATCGAAAAAGATCATAAGACCATGGGCAAAATCAAGGAAGATATGATCGAGAAGTTGGGTGAAAACAAATGGATCCCTATCATCTTCACTTCTGTATTGGAAAAGCAGAGAATCTTACAAGCAATAGAATTGGCAGTGAAAGTTTACGAGAACAAAACTCGCCGTATTTCTACCTCCAAATTGAATGATGTCATGCTCGCAGAAATCGAAAGATATCCGCCGCCAGCTTGGAAAGGCAAGTACATCAAGATCAAATATACCACTCAGCTTCCTACCAGAAACCCGGTCTTTGCATTCTTCTGCAACCTTCCTCAATACATCAAATCTCCTTACACTAGGTATTTGGAAAACAGGCTTCGCGAAAACTTTGACTTCGAAGGAGTGCCTGTAAAAATTATTTATAAAAACAAATAAAATATATTTAAACGGTCTATTGTTTTATTGATCAAAACTGTAATACATTTGCATCGTAATTAAGAAAACCACAAAAAATGAAAAAGGTATTTGCAATTTTCGCAATCGCTAGCATGTTCGCTGTAGCTTCATGCGGTAACAAAGAAGTAAAAGAAGAGACTGAGACTATCGAGGTAGTTGAAGAGCCAGTAATGGAAGAAGAAATCATCATCGAAGAATCTGATTCTACTGTAGTAGTTGAAGAGACTGTAGAAGTTGTTGAGAACGCTCAATAATTCTTTTTTTCTAAATGTATTGAGTCCCGCAAATGCGGGACTCTTTTTTTTGTACTTTTCGGCATGAGCAGCTCAGAAAAACTGAAGGAAATATTAGCGCAAAAACTTCCAGAATCTGCAATAAGATATGCAATCGAGCTTTATGAAAAAGAGCCTTTTGCATTCAAAACTACTGCGGCTCGCAAGTCAAAACTGGGGGACTTCAGGTACCGCAGGGACCGTCAAATCCAAACGATCACAATAAACGCAGATCTCAATCCCTACCAATTCCTCCTAACCTACATTCATGAAGTGGCACATCTCCATGCCTTTGTGCGGTTTGGAATCGAAATCGCTCCACATGGTACTGAGTGGAAATCAACTTTTCGACAATTGATGATTCCAATCTTATCGACTGAATTTTTCCCTGTTGATCTACTCATCCCCTTGCGCAAGCACATGAAAATGCCCAAAGCAAGTTCTTCCACAGATCTTTTTCTCGTAAAAGAAATGAGCAAGTACGATGATAGAAACATAAATCAAGAGGCGACCTTCCTTTCAGACATTAAACCTGGAAACAGATTTTTACTTTCTGGAAGAGAATTTGAAAAGGGAGAAACACGACGAACACGAGTTCTCTGTCAAGAGGTAAAATCTGGTAAAAAGTACTTAATAGCCCAGTTAGCTAAAGTAAAGCTGATCGATTAATCAATCCCGCTCCTCTCCGATTTGGTTATCTGGCTCAGAAAAATCTTTTGGCTGAGGCAACTCCGAAAGAGCATTGATCCCAAAGTATTCCATAAACTTCCCAGACGTACCATACAAAATAGGTCTTCCAAGCCCTTCGGACTTACCCTTGATGGCCACCAGTTCTTTTTCTAATAGCTTCTGAACGGAATAATCGCTATTCACACCGCGAATCTGTTCGATATCACCTTTTGTCACCGGTTGCTTGTAGGCGATAATCGACAAGGTCTCTAGCTGTGCGTTAGATAATCTTTTTTGGGATTGCTGACGCAAAAGAATACTGATAGATGTTTGATAGGCAGGTTTTGTCAAGAACTGATATCCTCCCCCCAAATGCTCCAGCTGAAACGAAAATTCTTCTGACTGATATTTTTCGTTCAACTCATTAATAGCTTGATTTATATGATGAGCGGGAATCACAGCTTCAAATATTTCACTCAGGCATTTGACAATCTCCGCTTTGGGTAAAGGTGAAGGAGCACAAAAAATCAATGCTTCAATATGCCTGTGCAGAAAATCCAAAACTTATTTCTTAGCAAGTTTTCCTTCGATGGAATGCATGGTATGAGGCACAGCCATCAGTCTTTCTTTAGAGATAAGCTTGCCAGTATCTACACACACGCCATACGTGCCATTCTTAATCCGGATTAATGCATTCTCTAGGTTGAAGATAAACTTCTGCTGCCTGGCTGCCAATTGGTTTTGACTTTCTCGCTCAAGCGTGTCTGCTCCGTCCTCTAGCAATTTCGAAGTAGATGCAGTGTGGTCCGTACCACTATCATTTTTCTTACTCAATGATTCTTTCAACCCGAGCAATTCTTCTTTCGCACTTTTAAGTTTCTTTAAGATGATTCCCTCGAATTCTTTTAATTCATCCTGAGAATATGCGGTCTTTTCTTCCTTGCTCATAGCCAGCTAAAATTAGATAATAGTATTGGGACGGTTCTTTTTAGAATTAGTTCTCTAAAATACACGTACGCATTGGATTTCCAAGAATTCCAGTCTCTCATTTTAGCTCAAAATTATACCCAACAGCTGATCTCCAATAGTTACAACTAGGAGTTTTTTTAGGGGGAAATACTTTCTCGTTCATACGCAAATACAAATGATTAAAAACACAAATTCACACACTATCTGCAAAAATCTGATAATCAAAACACTACAACCCAAAGTAAACGAGTGCAATTTCAAACTGAAAAATACCAATGCTTAAAATGCATTGTTACTTAACTGCCAAAAGCTGATAGAATTGGTTAAAAAAATCTTCACTCATCATATCAAAGTATTTAGCAAAGTCACCAAATATATCATGTGGCGAAAAAGTAGCACTAAGTTCCCTGGCATCAGCATGCAGGTTAGAGCTATTGAAAACAATATCCTTATACACAAAAGTCCTCTAGGCTAGTACCGGGGCTCTTATTCCGTTTAAACAGTAGCTAAGCCTCCTCAAGCCGTACGGCTCACCAAAACCACGGTTGGTGAGCCCATCTCTGTTCACAGACTAAACTTCCTAACTTGAGAATATTCTATCTACACGCTATGTACGTAGTACGTTAAGAATAACGCATAAAAAAACCGTCATGCGACGGCTTTTTCTTCAAGTATCATTTTCTTCAATCGTTTTTGAAGAATCATTGGATCAGTATCAATCCGATATTTCATATTCAAATACTGAGAAACCTCTTTGAGGTCTTTGCCATTCTGCAGGTGAATTGTCTGCAAGGCCTGGGTGATTAGGTCTTTTTCCATGGGTTTGGGATGTTTTATTTCTTAAGATACTATTTTCTGCTTTTTAAACTTATTTATATGAAGAAATAATTAAAGTTTTGTCGCAATTACTACTGTTTTCCGAATCGTCATCAACTGACCAGATAAGTTGTACAATTCTACTAATACAATATAATATCCGGGCCTTACTATCTTTCCTTCACCATCCGTTCCCGTCCAGGTATATAATCCAGATGCGCCTAGCAATTCATTTTGAGCGAGCACCTGAACCAACTGACCTGTAGTAGAATAAACCCTAAAACTACCTACCCAGCTAGGTTGATCAAGTTCATAGCGAATGGCAGTAAAGGTATTTCCATTACTTCCTGCTGGATCAAAAACCTCAGGATCTATTTGAATCAACTCTCCCTCAAATTCGCTTGAAATCACTTGAGAATTCTTTCTTCCCGGAGTTGCGTATCCCTCTGTCGCAGACGCAGAATGCCAGTTAGCAGACAAAGACGTTGGTGAATCTCTCGAAAGTCGCTCAAGAGAAACTCCCTTCGAATCTCTCAAAAGAGGATGATGAAGATCTTCGGAATAAGCAAATTTATCTGCAACGTCTCCTACCGAATCCAACAAGACTACCGTCCCTCCAGCAATCGGATAACTTGGAAGTGTCGCTATTTTAGCAAACTTCCCAAATGCAGACTTGGGAAAATCAAGCTTTAGCATATCTGGATTCGTGGTGATCGCCAAAAAGCTACGTGGTGGTAAAATCAGCGGATTTACACTAAGTTGCTTCACTTGGTCTATTTCTCCAGAATAATCAAAATGTGCTAGACTCCAGCTTTTGATTTCAAGAAAATTATCCGTCATATTGATCAACTCCACAAACTTAGGTGACCCAGTTCTTGGGTTAAATAGAAGTTCATTTATTAACACATCACCTATCTGGGCTTGTAAAGCCAAAACTAGTTGCAATGGCTCAGTCTGGAGATACTTATTGCCTGAGCAATCCTCCAAATCATTTATGCGAAGGTTATAAATTGTATTAGCAGAAACTTCCCCTGAAAAGAAAATTTGAATCTGTTTAGAACTTAGTAGAGCAATAGAATCAATTTTCAAACTTGGATCAAATACAAAGTTTGAGTTATCGAAGTGAGCAAGCATTGGTTTGGAAAATGTAAGAAGGAGAGTACTGGCAGAGCTGAATTCCGCAAAGTCTAGAATCGGAATATTGGTGTCGACTGACAAATCAAAAAGCGAATTTTGCCTGCCAGGTGTTCCCCTCAGCGGATCAATCGAAGACTTCAATAAATCGCTTTGCTCACATACATAGTATGGATTAGCAACCTCCAAGCTATATCCTCCATTAGCAAACTCACTTCCTGCCCAGCTGCTCGTCGAATAGGATATCTGATCAATGACCTTTCCCTGATCATCTTTTAGACTTAGCTGGTCGGCAGAATTCAGAAGCGTAGGCCAACTCTTAACAGGAATCACCTTCCCATATCCGTTGAAAAAAGCAGCTTGATTTTCCGGAGCCAAAAGCAGAAATTCTCCTGGCAGTATCCATTCATCTTGGAGATTCAGTGTGGTTCTGGAATTTGACCAAGCAACACCTGCCAGACGGATAGCATATTCTCCACCATGAAAAAGCTCCACAAATTCAACATTTGGCAGATCCAGATCAGCTTTAGGAGCTGGCATGATCTCATTGATCACAAGTACTTTGGGAGAAATAAAAGTCGGATCAAAAAATTGAAAGGCGATTAGCGTGTCCTGCAGAAAATTTCCTTCCAGATCTGGAATTTGTGAAATCCGTAAGTCATAGTTTCCTCCACTCTCTACGTTCTCCTGAAAAGTCAAATAGACCAAAGAATCAGCTTTAAGTTTAACTGACGTGGGTTCTTGTCCATCAAGTTTATAATTAAGAATAAATTCAGAAAATACTGGATCCAACGCTTCATCAAATTGAATCTCAATTTCTCTTTCGTCAAAACCACGAACAAGTGTAACCTTCGGTGCAATTCTATCAACTATAAATTCACCAAACTCAAAATCATCCATTATCCATTTTGCACAGCTCCCTGAACCTGCTCCATAGCGAATTTCAAAACGAAGAAAAGTTTCTATATTCTCAGCGAACTCATCTGGCAAGACTATCTCAAATAGTCTGAACTCTTGATCCTCATTTCCAAATTCGTTTGCTCCACCTAATTGTTGGCGATCTGAAAAACTACCCCCTAACTCCCTACTCCAACTATAATACACTTGAGCTGGCCTGTCGCCCGAACCGTTTTTAAGTGACCTTGCCCAAAGATGCACTTTTGGATCAATGAGATCTTGGGGAGAAAGTCGAATTATAATTTCTGCCTCGAAAGTAGAAATCGGCTGAACCGCCAAGGCTTTGCTCTCACTTCTACCCATAGCATTTGCCTGATAGATCCGTGAAGAACTTTCTCTGATCTCATTGCCAAACCAACCCGGTAAAAACTCTTTCGGATAGTTACTGATAGTAAATCCACTTTCGAAATCCTGAATCTGATTACTAGATTCTGCCCGCGGTTTCTCATTCACTGTAAAAACAGAAAAAAAGATCAATTGCCAAATAAAAAATAAGCCAAGTATACGCATGTCAATTAAAAAGTTAAGACTAAATATAATTATCAAAATGATCTCAAGCCACCACTTTTACTGAATTTTAAACAGTTTTGACTAAAATATTTGAACGACAGGCCTGAAAATGAATCTCTAGCCGTTACTTTTGTGCTTGAAAAATTTTCAACAACTACTTTAAATCTGATGAAATCGAGCATGACTAAACCGTCTCACATTGGGATGATTATCATCCATGCGAGATTCCTTCTGATAATTGAAAATCAAAAAATAAACAGATGAAATTAGCAGTGGTAGGAGCTACCGGTTTGGTAGGCTCAGAAATCCTAGAGGTGCTAGCAGAGCACAATTTCCCTTTTGACGAACTTCTATTAGTCGCCAGTGAGCGATCAGTAGGTAAACAGATTCCTTACAAGGGTAAACCATACACTGTCATCGGACTTGCTGAAGCTGTTTCTCTGAAGCCTGAAGTAGCAATATTTTCCGCAGGCGGAAGCACTTCTACGGCGTGGGCTCCAAAATTTGCTGAGGTCGGCACAATCGTGATTGACAATTCTTCGGCTTGGAGAATGGACACAACCAAAAAATTAGTAGTTCCTGAGATCAACGGTAAAGAGTTGACCAAAGAAGATAAGATCATTGCAAATCCAAATTGCTCTACTATCCAAATGGTACTGGCTTTGGCTCCTTTGCGTCAGCGCTACGGTATCAAACGAGTAGTGGTATCCACCTACCAGTCAGTGACAGGTTCTGGCAAAGCTGCTGTGGATCAGATGATGGCAGAGCGAGCTGGAGAAAAGGCCGAAATGGTCTATCCTCATAAAATTGACATGAACGTACTTCCTCACATCGATGTATTCCAGCCAAACGGCTACACTAAGGAAGAAATGAAGATGATCAACGAGACTAAGAAAATTTTCAACGACGATACGATCCAAGTAACTGCTACCACAGTGAGAATCCCAACTATGGGAGGTCACTCTGAGGCGGTAAACGTGGAATTCAAAGAAGATTTCGATTTGGCAGAAGTACGTGAATTATTAGCAGCAGCTCCTGGCGTAATCGTACAGGACGACCCCGCTAATAATATCTACCCTATGCCGATCACTGCGCATAAAAAAGACGAGGTATTCGTAGGTCGCTTGAGAAGAGACGAGTCTCAGGCAAATACGCTAAATATGTGGATTGTAGCAGACAACCTTAGAAAAGGTGCTGCAACCAATGCTGTTCAAATCGCTGAATACGCGCTGGCAAACGGTTTGATTTAATGGATTTGACCCAATATCATCGGGCCGACTTCCAACAATTTGTGCAGGATCATCTTAAGGAAGATCCTGCACTTTTACTTTTTAGGTATCAGGGAAAAACTGATTTTGATCTAAAAGCCGCTGTCCAGCAGATCTCCGCTCGGCAAAAAGCATCCAAGAAACTCCCCTCTTGGTCTTCTAATCCGCAGTTGATTTTCCCTGCTTCGATTTCTTTGGAGCAAAGTTCATCAGAACAAACTGCTTCATCCAAGGCTAGAGACAGAAGCGGACAACTCATGATAGACCTTACTGGAGGCTTTGGGGTGGACAGCTATTTCCTAAGTAGGGATTTTGAAAAAGCTATCTACTGTGAACAGCAAGAGGAATTGGCGGAAATAGCACAGCATAACTTAAACATCCTTACTCCTGAGAAATTCAAAACAGTAAAAGGCGATGGTCTAGAATTCTTAAACAAATCTGACAAGCATTTTGACCTGATCTATGCAGATCCGGCCCGTAGGGGCAAAGGCAATCAGAAAATGTACAAGCTTCAGGATTGCGAGCCAAATGTGGTCAATGTGTGGGAAATGATGAAAAGTAAAGCCGACGCTATCTTGCTGAAAGTATCTCCTATGTTTGATATTTCTCAGGCGCTCATTGAGCTTCCTGACATCCAGAAAGTGCAGGTAGTTTCCGTGAAAAATGAAGTGAAGGAACTGCTTTTACACTGGTGCAAAAACTCAGGTAAACCTACAGTCACTGTAGAAGCAATTGATCTAAGTGAAAAAGAAACTACGTTTTCACTTGTGCCAAACGAAGAAGAAAGGATCAATTCTGTATTTGGAGAAGTAGAAAAGTATTTGATTGAGCCATTTTCAGGAGTATTAAAAGCTGGTGCATTTAAGACGTTTGGAGCACGATTTGGCTTAAAAAAGCTAGATCCAAATAGTCACTTATATACTTCATCAGAAGTTCAAAAAGATCTTCCAGCTAGAATCTTCGAAGTAATTCAAGAAGTTCAGCCAAAAAAAGCTGAAATCAAAAAGCTATTCTCTTCGGGAAAGGTGAACGTAATCACTAGAAATTATGCCAGCGGATCGGAAGCACTGAAGAAAAAACTAAGCTTAAAAGACGGAGGAGAAGCTTTTTTAATTGGAACAAAAACGCAAAGCGGTTTTAAGATCTATTGGTGCAAGCTGGCAAAGTCATAGTCAAAGGGCAGATTCTAAAAAATCAGGAGAACCCTTCGAATTATCAATTGCGACCTCTGCGTAATCCTTTGAAATCTCTGCGGTAAAAGTAAAAAACAAAAAATGTGAAGGATTACTCCTTCACATCTTCATAGTCGACGTACTCACCGCCCTTGATGTCGCGTTCTCTCTTTTCTTTCTGCTGTTTCGGCATAATATCCACGATGATATCATCCTTTGGCGAAGAAGCATGCCGCTGAGCACGCTGCTCTTCTTTTGCCATTTCGCTTACATGCCTAGCAAATCTTGCCAATTTGCTTCTAAGAAAATATCGGATTAGTTGGCCAAGCAGCCAACCAACTCCGAGAACTATTACAAGAAATTTCCACACAATACTTTATATTTTATTAGTTGCCTATCTACTAAGGTACAGATTTCTCTCTGCGTAGATTTTCAAGAAATAATCATCCATCAAATCATCGATAAAGTAAATCGCTTCACCGGTAGATTTCATTTCAGGTCCCAATTCTTTATTTACTTTCGGGAATTTATGGAAAGAGAAAACTGGCTCCTTGATAGCATAACCTTTTTTGTAAGGCTTGAATTCAAAATCAGTCACTTTTTTCTCCCCTAGCATCACCTTTACGGCATAATTTACATAAGGTTCTCTGTACGCTTTGCAAATAAATGGTACCGTACGAGAAGCTCTTGGATTGGCTTCGATGATGTAAACTTTGTCATTTTTGATTGCAAACTGGATATTGATCAAGCCTACTGTTCTAAGTGCAAGAGCAATTTTCTCCGTGTAAGTTTCGATCTGGCGCATCACCAAATCTCCTAAGTTATAGGGAGGCAGTACGGCGTAAGAATCCCCAGAGTGAATTCCCGCCGGCTCGATGTGCTGCATAATACCGATGATATAGACATTCTCCCCATCACAAATCGCATCAGCTTCGGCTTCGATAGCACCTTCTAGAAAGTGATCCAGCAAAATCTCATTGTTCGGGATATCCCTGAGAACATCCACCACATGTTGCTCAAGCTCTTTCTCGTTGATCACGATTTTCATCCCTTGACCACCTAACACGTAGCTAGGACGTACCAAAAGAGGGAAGCCAATCGTCTTGCAAAGCTCAAGAGCTTCGTCCGTATTATGAATTGTTCCGAATTCAGGATAAGGAACTTCAAGGTCTTTAAGAAGGGAGGAGAATCTTCCTCTATCTTCTGCAAGATCTAGCGCTTCAAAACTAGTTCCGATAATCTTAATTCCGTACTTCTCCAGCTTCTCAGCTAGCTTCAATGCTGTCTGACCTCCTAATTGAACAATCACGCCCTCAGGTTGCTCGTGAAGGATGATCTCGTAGATATGCTCCCAGAATACCGGCTCGAAATATAATTTATCTGCGATATCAAAGTCTGTAGATACCGTCTCTGGGTTACAATTGATCATGATCGTCTCGTAGCCACATTCTTTGGCAGCCAACACTCCATGAACACAAGAATAATCAAATTCAATTCCTTGGCCTACACGGTTTGGACCGGAGCCAAGAACAACTACTTTTTTACGGTCTGATCTGACTGACTCATTTTCAGACCCAAAAGAAGAGTAATAATAGGGCGTTTTCGCCTCGAATTCTGCGGCACAAGTATCTACCAATTTATACACTCGCTTAATCCCCATCTCGGTGTAGCGCTTGTCGAAAACTTCACTTTCCAAGCAATCTAGCAAGTGTGCAATCTGACGGTCAGCATAGCCTTTACGCTTTGCCAAATCCATCAACTCAACAGGAATTGTATCAAGTTTAAATTTCTCAATTTCTCTCTCTAAGTGAATTAACTCTTCTATTTGCTTCAAGAACCACTTATCAATATTGGTCAAATTTTGAATCGTGCGGAAAGAAATCCCAAGTTTGAATGCGTCATAGATGTGAAAAAGTCTATTCCAGCTAGGATTTGCCAAGGAATACAAGATTTCGTCTTGGTTACGCAATTCTTTGCCGTCTGCACCAAGACCATTTCTCTTGATTTCAAGTGACTGACATGCTTTCTGAAGGGCTTCCTGAAAATTTCTACCGATCCCCATCACTTCTCCCACCGACTTCATCGACAGTCCTAATCTTTTGTCAGCACCTTTGAACTTATCAAAGTTCCAACGAGGCACCTTCACGATCACATAATCTATAGAAGGCTCAAAAAATGCAGAAGTTGTGCCGGTAATAGAGTTTTTCAACTCATCCAGATTATATCCAATTGCCAGTTTAGCTGCAACTTTTGCGATAGGGTAGCCAGTCGCTTTAGAAGCCAAAGCTGAAGAACGAGAAACCCGTGGATTGATCTCGATTCCGATGATTTCAGAATTGTCAGGACTTACTGAGAACTGTACATTACATCCTCCTGCAAAATTCCCAATGCTGTTCATCATCGTAATCGCAAAATTTCTCATGCGTTGATAGGTAGTATCAGGCAAAGTCATTGCCGGTGCCACAGTGATGGAATCACCCGTATGCACACCCATCGGATCAAAATTCTCTATAGAACAGATCACGATCATGTTGCCGATATTATCACGCATCACTTCCAGCTCGTATTCTTTCCAGCCAACGATACTCTGCTCGATTAATACTTCGTGAACTGGAGAAGCTTGCAGGCCATCGGAAAGCGCACTTTCAAAATCTTCTGCTTTCTCAACGAAAGCTCCACCTGCTCCACCTAAGGTATAAGAAGCTCTGATGATCAATGGGAAACCTATTTCTTGTGCGATTTCTTTCCCTTGAAGGAAGGAAGTTGCTGTGGCGCCTTTACAAACACCTACACCGATCTTTTCCATCAGTGCTTTGAATTTTTCACGGTTCTCAGCTGTGTCAATCGCATCGATATCTACACCGATCATATTCACACCATATTTTGCCCATACACCGCCTTTTTCGCAGTCTATAGCAAGGTTCAATGCCGTCTGTCCACCCATTGTAGGGAGAACCGAATCAATGTCTGGATGATCTTTTAGGATTTGTACGATAGATTTCTTTTCCAGAGGAAGCAAATACACATTGTCGGCCGTGACCGGATCAGTCATGATGGTTGCTGGATTCGAGTTGATCAACGTGACAATGACCCCTTCTTCGCGAAGAGACCTGGCTGCTTGAGAGCCTGCGTAATCAAATTCGCAAGCTTGACCGATGACGATGGGACCAGAACCAATGATGAGAACGTGCTTGATACTGCTATCTTTAGGCATTAGAGGGGAGGTTGATTAGAAAGTTTTGCTTGAGTCCAAATTGGGGCAAAATTAAAAAAATATTCTGAAGGGGCACGGTAAAACAGTAAAGAAATCAAGAACAACGTTTGAATTCTTAGCAATTTTCTTCAAGAATTGTTTCGCTTTTGGCAAAAAATTGGATTGGATTTATTGGTAAACCAACAAATGGCGTTTATTATTGTCTAATCATTAAGATCAACAGGAATTAAATTTGCAATTCTTATTTTTCGATAAATCCAAAAAAGTAAAATACCCTCTAGAATGAATAAAAGAATAATCACACTCGGCGAAGTAATGCTACGTCTTTCCACACCTGGGCATGAGCGCTTCATCAACACACAATCTTATGAAGTCAATTATGGCGGTGCAGAAGCAAATGTAGCTGTTTCGTTAGCCAATTGGGGATTATCCGCAGCACACATAACCTCATTTCCAGATCACGAAATCGGTAAATCTGCTGTAAATAGACTTAGATTTTCGGGAGTAGACACTTCTTTTATTCGGTATAATGAAGGAAGAATGGGAGTTTACTTTGTGGAAAATGGCGCAATGCAGCGCTCCTCAAAAATCATCTACGATCGCTTTGATTCTGCTTTTGCACAGGTCAATGTGAACGATTTTGATTGGGAAAAAATATTTGAAGGCGCGGACTGGTTTCACTGGACAGGAATTACTCCAGCTATTTCCCAATCCGCCGCAGATCTTTGTAAAGCTGCAGTTGTAGCCGCTTCTAAGCTTGGAGTAAAAATCAGTGCAGACATCAACTACCG